>OGGI01000443.1_pt1 | contig 42489 bp, 54 predicted proteins | sample 1571051 | NCBI WGS metagenome assembly OGGI01 (sample SAMEA2582075, study PRJEB24529) | metagenome | biome: Human gut stool | place: China | collected 2011 | reverse complement strand
CATAGTATCAGCCTCTTCTATTATGTCGTACAATTTAGTATTTTAATACATTTAATTCTACCATATAAGATGTTAAATTTACATATTTTTATAAAATTCAGTAGTCATTAGGTATTTTAACTCTAAGTGGTTTATTGAATTTGCAGATTTTTGTGTATTTCAAAATTAATATTTGCCGAATATTTGACGAAATAAAAAAGAGGGTAGCAATTACGCTACCCTCTAATACGTTTAGTCTAATTCAATTAATCGGTGTAGTTCGCCGTTAACAAACCACATTTCACATGTTACGTTATCACCATCTTTTAGAGTGGCCATGTATAACCCCTCTTTGTTTGGTTGAATATCTTCTGCGAATTGATGTGTTTTTCCGTTAAATGTAAATACTTGTGCCATTGTGTTATTCCTTTCAGTTATAAAGTAATACTTTCCAACTGTCAATTAACAGTTGATTGTTACAATCCGTGCAACTCGGAGATAGTTAGATCACCATTCCTTTACTGTGTAAAGTGCGCTAGCGCCCTCTAAATGTTGTCCATTGAAATGTGTTAACACTTCAAATTTACCTGCTTGATAGCCTATAGTTTCATAGGCTTTATTATCTATCAAAGTAACACCAGCTTTTATCTTATGCCCTTTGTTTAGATTGATTTTGTACACATCGACTTTTTGTTCATCGGTGTTAGCAACTACTGCGGTTCTATCAGATTTTTCAGTAACAGATTTAGGTACATTAGGGTTGCTATGTGCAATATCCTGTTTCACCTGTTCTGCTGCAACTTCAACTGTCGGTGCTTGCGTGTAATATGTCGCTATCGGTTGAGTTCTTTCCTTTTTAGAAATAACTTCCTGTGCTTCCTTTTCAGTAACATGAATTGCTTTTGACAATTCTTGAGGTGATTTAGCCTGCTCTTGTGTAAGAATAACAGGTTTTTCTAAATCTTTTTGTTTGTGATGATATATTACTACACATACAATAGCGATAAAAACGCATAGGGCAATCGCTACGGCTAGTTTGTAGTGTTCCTTGATAGTTTGTACCAACTTATTAATTAACATGGCTTACACCTCATTTAATTAAATTTAGTCTAAATCGTTCCATCGTGCATCATAACCACGTACATCTACATGCACGAAATCTTGAAAGTAATATCTGCCAATGCCAATTCCTTCGCCTAACACTTCGCTTGCACATTCTTCTGCTAAATTAGCTAGATAATCTACATCAATTCCATCGTATGTAATATCTGCTGCCGTACCTAAAACGTGTTGAGAGTTAGATACACCACCGACTTCTGCGTTATGAGTTGGGCAACGATAACCACTCAAAATATATACAGGAACACCCAAGCGTTCACGAATTGCATCTAGCAAATCCACCAATCGTTTATCAATCACGTGGTCTAGGCAAGGTGTGCCATCATCATGAAATCCGTGATTGCCACATTTACACGCAAATTCGCTTTCATCAAAATATTTACCAACTTTCATATTCATATCTCCTTTACTAAAAGAGGGTGCTAATATTAGCACCCAGTATCTTCCTTTTTTACTTCTTGTTCTTTCATATATTGGGAACGCTTAACTCCACCAGTAGCACCGATATAACCACCCAATACACCGACTATCACACTTGCTAAGTCCTTTTGTTCAAGATAGATAGTCATGATTAACGCACTAGCCAAGGCAATCAGCGTAATCATATCTTCATAGTTAATCTTCATTTAATCGCTTCCTTTACCGATCTAACGAAATCAATCACTTGTTTAAATAGCCCTATCGCACGTTTAAACCACCTCGTTTCTACCAATTCGAGTTCTATCATGTTTTCTACACACGATGCCAATTCGATAAATATAGGTATCAAATACAACAATGTGCATAGGAATACATCAACACGGCCCAATACAGGTACTACTACATCAGGCAATGTTAATAGAATGAATGCCAATAAAAAAAGCCACGGATAGGATTTGACTAATTTCTTAGTCATATCCGCTCGTAGCTTGCCACTTACTAAAAATCGTTTATGCTTTCCGTTAATTTCTACTGTAGCCCAACCTCTCCATAGGATAGCTAGTATAGTGTTTTTGATTGTAACTTCTCTCTTTGTTGCTAGGTTGTAATTCCTTGCTTCAACCAGCACTCGTAATATTGTATCTATAAACACAAGAATAACTGTTGTGAATATAGCCAATGATATGCGTACCGCTTCACTCACATTAAACACCTCGTTAAATATCGGAATAAAGATTTCTATCATACTAATCTCCCTGTCTTGATAATTTAAACCAAGTTTTATTTTTCCCTGCTGGTCTACCTTTAGAAAATATTCCCCAACCCTCAGTTGTTACGTATAAAAGAACAAGAGCTCCTTTCCTATAATTATGTACAATCGTAGCATTTACACCACTTGGTATTGTGAAAGTATCTGTTGTTGTACTTGTGGTATTAAACTCAACTATATAGTTCCCTTTTGGTAGCCATACAGTAAAACGTTGTTCAAAGGTGTCGTAACCATGTTCATAATGTATCGGTTCAAATGATATAGGGTTTTGTTGCACATAATACTTAGTATTATCGATAATAACATACATATTGTTATCGGATGGTTTTTCTGTAGATAATCTAGCATAGTAGGGTTTATCGCTCATCGCAACTTTTAAATATTTACTATTCCCTAAATCTTGAATTTCATCGGTCATATTAAATGATCCTGTACTAGCACCACTTATTGTAATATTAGCCATTTATACCCACCTCAATCGTACCTTTGTTACTCCACAATTGAACACGGCTATTCAACGATGTTTGTACTCTTCCCCAACTACCCCATTTATTCGCCATAAAAGTACGATGATAAGTTTCACCATTTAACGTGTGCAATGTATGGTCGATTAGTTTACCATCTCCAAAGTTAAATACAATTAGCATACCTTGCTTATGTGAACGTGGTGGATTATTAGCACCGCCATCAAAATTGATTTCGTAGCACCCTTGCGTTGTGAGTGTGTTCCAGTCTGTTGCGGTATCTAATTTAGAATATGGAAAACCAAACGAACCTGCATCACCTTTTTTAACAAACACTTCATCGGCTTTAGTTTTGCTATAAATAGCGGTGTCATAATGTTTGGTAGTTAATACTGTGCTACTATCTGTGCCGTCATAGTGTTTCAAGGTAGTACCAGTTAAGTATACAGGTACGCTAGGGTCTCCCAATTCCACCGCATCAGCTGTAGATACTTTACCAATACGCACACCATGTCCATCGGTTTTCTTACCCTCTAACAATACATTGTTGTTAAGCACGATAGAACCGCTTACATTACCGCCTGTGAGTTTTAAATAATCTAATGTCGCAAGTCTAGCAGTGTTAATTGAGTTTTGATAATCTCGGTTTGGATTGCCTACATAAATATCTACTTGATGCCGTTTGCTAGGCTTTTCTGTTAGCACCGCAAAATAGAATTTGCCGTTACAGTATGCTATATCTTCAATTTCAGTAGTTCTATTGATTTCAATAATCTGTTTAACTGTGCCAAATGGTGTACATTCTACCAAACTACCAAGCGTTGCGCTCATGATGCACCCATTAAGCATTAATGCCCCATTGTTGTTGAAATCATCGTATTGGTAATCAATTTGATAGGTTTTCATTTTTTGGAAATCATCATTGTACAAATTGACTTCACGCAATCGTTGTTGACCGCTAATTGGTACGATGCTTACATAAGTTCGTGTGATAGGATCATATCCAATATTAAATACACGTTCATTCAATGTGATAGTCTTTTCAAATGTCATAGTATCCGCATTAAATACAGATAAGTTATTCCCATTCTTCAAACCATTGGCAAGATAAATTTTGTTCGTGTTTTTGTTGTAGCACATAGTGTTACAGTGGCCCATTCGTTCTTGGTCGCTAAATTTATACGTACCTACGATTTCAAAAGTGTCTGGATTGAGTTCATATATATTTTGCTTTGTGCCATCACTATTGATACATGCTAGTACAAATACATTCTTTTTATCGTTATAGGTAAAGCCTTGACATTGATTTACCTCATCGCCGTATTGGATATTTTTAACAAAGGCAATGTTGGATGCACCTTTTAACATTGGTGTTTCAGTAGGATAGAATGGCTTAATGTTGTTGTATGTACCCATATCCATAACACTATCAACAGTATCAAATGAAACATGCTCATTTACTTTGTAGATGCCATTAGGGATTAACAATATTTTGTTTTTTAAATTATCGTTAGCACGTTTAAACGCTGCCGTATCATCCGCTACACCATCACCAACTGCTCCAAAGTCTTTAACAGATACGATGCCATATAGGCTATCTTTAGGTACAAACTTTGTATCGGCTTCGGTTTTTGTAATCAAACCACCGCCATTAGGCAAGGCGATTTGTTCCGCTTTACTTGCAGCCGTTTCTGCACGTTTCGCCGCATCAGATGCCTTAATAGCGTTACTTGCAATCGATGTTTGTTTATTATCGATGTCAGTTTTTAACGTGCGTGCTTGGCTTACCAACTCGTTAATATCACGCTTATCAACTGTGGTTTGTCCTGCATATGCTTTCGCATCTGCCACCAATTTTTCTGCTTTCGTTACATTAGCACTAGATGTATCAAGTGCCGTATTGCTAGTTGCTAGTTTATCATCAACTGTACGGCTTAATTCTGTGATTTCACCGCCTAATGTTTTAATCATTTCTGCATTAGCGTTAATAGTATCACTTTCGGCTTTGATTTTTTCATATGCATCAATAGCATCATTTGCTGCCTTTGTCGATGTATCTACAATCTTACGTGCAACTGTAGTTGCATCCTCATCGCTACCCACACGGATTAATAAGGCTCTATTCATTTTCTCCTGCATTTCTTGCAAAATTAATGTTACCTTATCTGTCATGTGTTCAATATTTTGGAAAGGGTACTCATCAGGTAAATCTGTATCTTGTTTAATTGGTGTTCTACGTTCAAGAATAATCTTGTGCGTATTATCTAATGGATCACCATCAGCAGGATACGTTAAAGTTTTGTTTTCTTTGTCATAATCGATATTGCCTGTTTGTACGCTTTCTGTGCCGTCTGCATCCACCATGATTAAGGCTACATCTTCAATCATGTAAAAATCATACGGCCATATCCATTTTTTGTTAACTCCATCACATTGATAAACTACACTAGGTTTATTGACCTCTGGTATCATATTTGTTCCCCTTTCTAATTAAACAGGACTACCCATAATTGAGTAGTCCTTATTTATTAATGTTTATCTTTTTTAGATTTTTTATCTTTCAATCGTCTATCAAACATGATAGCCATAATGACATCTTCTAGTTTTGCATCCGTGTCCGTTAGTGCAAATTTAGCTAATGTCCATAGTCCATCTGTTACAGTATCACTGAACCCTGTAATTCGGTTAGATACTTGTGATAGGCTTCTACCTACATCCATAGCACCTTTATTAGGCGATACAATTGCACTGCCTACATCATATAGTTTTTCAACGATTGATGCGGCCATTACTGTATTCCCTTTATTGAACACCTTTTCACCTAGAATGTATTTCATAGCCATGTTGGAAATATCACGCACAATAGGTACACCCATAGTAGCTTGTGATACTAATTCTTCCCCAAAGGATTTCGCCAAATCTTCAGGGTTATCATCATCTCCATTTGTCATGGCTTTGTATACCATCATGCCTAGTGCTTGTGCGGTCAAAGTCCACCATAGCATACGCACGAATTGTCCATAGTTGCCTTGGTCTTTCCGTGCATAGTTACCCTCAGCAATGATATTGTACAAAGTGTTAGCGTAGGAATAGAACGGTACAAATAGTTGAGTGAGTGCATTTCTTGAACGTTGGATGCCTGCACTGTCTTTTGTATCGCCGCTACCGAATATATCTCTTACGGCTCTATCGCCAGCACTAATAGCTTCCTGTTCTACAAATTCTGCCGTTACTCCCTCAACACTTTGTAACTCTAGTACTTTCTTATCGTACGCAAATTTCCATATAGGAATAGACAAGGCAAAATCAGTTTCTGTTAATAGTCTAAATCCCATTTGGTTAATATCATCACGGATATTAGCTAATTGTTCAGCCTTATAACCACCAATATTTGTATCACCTATGCGTAAGCCTTTACCATCAATGGATAAGCCTTGCTTCAAATCCTTATCTAGTGTTTGAACACGCTCCCTCATAAAGATTGATTGAGATAAAACAAAATCACGTGTTGCGTTGTACTTGGCTGTACCTAAACCATAGAACCCAATACCTGCATCACTAATTGCTTTGAGTGTATTCCCTACACCAATACGATACATGGCAACAGGAATGTTCAACGCATTTTGTAAAGCTACTGATACACGGCCAGCCATAACTGCGGTAGAGGTATTTTTCTTGAGTGTCATTACCAATCTACCCCAAGCATCAAGTTTCGCCGCTTCATCTTTCCAGTTATCTCTAACCCATGTTCGCAAGAATTGGTAGGTTTCCATACCAAATTTATCAACGATATATTCTTGGAAACGGCTATTACCAACTAGCTTATTTACATCGGTTACTGCCTTTCGCATAGTAACGTGGTTAATTGCTTCCGTAATTGCATTAGGAATAACATCGAAATCAAGCATTAAAGATTTACCTTTAACTACATCTAAACGTGATTTAGTAGCGCCCATGCCAGTACCAAAGATTGCGTTGCTAGCAATCATCGTTTTAGCGATATCCTCTGTTTCGAAATCAGATACTTTAGCACTTACTTTAGGATTGTACACAATAGGGAAATATTGACCTTGAATTTCTCTACCGCCGATTGTGAATGTAATACCTTTTTCTTTCTTCAAAGGGTTTCCATAAAGTTCTTCTTGAACCTTACTACGCTCTTCATAGAATGAATTGATATGTTCCCATGTACGAATTACAAATTCCCAGTCCTTATCGGTCATGTATTCTTGGAACGCTCTCTCCATTTCTACTTCATTACTTTGGATAGTTTCCAATGCACGTTGTCTATTCTTTTCTGTACCCCAATTCAAGGCAAGCATGATGATTTGCTCTTTGGTAACATTGCGTAATTCGCCTACGTTATATAGATGATCATTACGAACATCAAATAGTTGTTTCTTGGAATATACCGCTTTTACATCTCTGGCCAATCTATACATAGATTTTTCTTTGTACTCGTTAAATTTCTGAGTAGCTTTATTAATTGGCTCGTAAATATATCTAACTGCAGGGCCATTCTTTCCACCATCCAATCTGCGTAAGAATGTTTCGGCTTTCAATAATGATAAGTTAAAGTTATTCAATGTGTTAGACAATGCATCTGCACGGCTGCGGTTGTTTAACTCATTGAATACATTCCCATTATCTCTACCAAATGTTTCGGCTGCCTTATCAATGATTTGGAATATAGCGTCATCAAATGTAACGTTATTTCCTTTTTCATCGATTAGTGTGCTTCCCTCATATTGAGTTCTACCGCTTTTGTACATTCCTGTCATGAGTTCCTCTAACTGTTCGAGTTCGCTCATTTTAAGAGTACTAAACGTTCTAGGTGATTTAGCATCGAACATTTCGTATATCCATGGTTCAAGTTGTACAGTCGCTTCCTTATCGCCCATAATGTCAGCATCTGCATCGAGTGCTTTAATCACGGCCATCATGTCAAAGCCATTAACAGGCTTTAATCCATCATACCTAGTCAACCCCATTTGATATGCCATGTGTGTGTAGAAATAACGCATATTAGGTTCAATCATGATAGGATTTTGACTGCGTGTCATTCTGCCTAGTTGGTCTAATAGTTTAGTTCGTAGTTTCTTAATAGCTTTTGAATTTTCAAACGCTACTCTTGCTCTTGCTTGGTTTAGCATTTGAGATTGTTTAGCACGTAATGCTTCATCTACTTTACCAGTTGCCAATGCACTATCTGCTTTCTTACCATCTCGTACTGCTTGATTTTGGTACTTCTTGTACTGGCTAGCTTGAGATAACGTTAAATCGCCTAATTCTCTTTTAGCACGTTCCATGTATTTCGGAATAGTACCAAATCCACCATCACGAATTGCACGCACCGCATCAATGCGTTCTTGCAATTGTGCCTTTAGCTTTTCAATGCGTTCTTGTGCAGTATCAAGTTCTTTAGATACACTGCCTAATTCCTGTGCTACCCTTGCATTGTCTTTCTTGATGCGTTCAGATTTCGTCAATTCTTTTTCAATTGGTTTCAATTCTTCATCAAGATTTTCACTGTTAGGGTCTAGCTTTTGTAATTTGCTTAGTAATTCCCAGTTCTTAGCAAGGTCTTTATTGGTATGTGCCTTAATCAAGCGTGCTTCCTCTTGAGTGAGTTCCATTTGTCCTTGATTGGATAGTAGCATTTCTTCGGCTATTTCTTGGTTAGATTTGCCTGCGTTTGGATCATTAACAAACTCATTTCTAGCGTTTTCCATTTCCTGTGCTACTGCTTCATCGTAAGTACTGCCAGCTTCCTCACGTTCCGCCTTTTCTAATCCCTCAATAGTTCGATATTGTGTATTTTCTAATGCACCAGCACCCAATGCAATATATCGTCTATGTTCTTTGTAAATAGGATAATCTTCGGCTAATCGCTCTCCAATTTCTTTTTCTACATCGTCTTTCACTTCTTCCCATTCTTTAATAGGTCGATTATCTAACTCTTTCATGTACTTACGCATTACACGTTCTTTTGCTTTTTCTTTAATATCAGCAATGTACCCTTGCACTCGTGCTTGTTCAGTTTCGCTCAACTGTTGATACAATTTTGTATTTTCAAATTGCTCTAATGCTTGCTCGTGTGCGTAGTTTTCAATGTCATCTTGCGTAGCTATCATGCGTGCCATTATATCTTTAATATCAGATGGTACTTCACCGCCCAATCGTTGAACACTACGATAAATACGAGTTAACCATTTAGAGAATTGACGGAATACACGTTGTAATCCTTTTGTTGGTGCTTCACCACTTCGCAAATAGCTTTCCCAACCTCGTGCAAATTTCTCGTGTGCTTTGGTATTGTCTACGTTTTCTCCATCAACCCAACCGCTCCACTCTTTGAGCGTGTTCCAATCATCAAGTAATTGTTTAGGTGCATTGTCCATGGATGCTAGTTTTTGAATATCATCAAAGAACACATGGCCCATTTCGTGTAAGAATGTACTTCTATCAGCAGTTTTGAAAATGCTGATGATGCGTTCACCATTACTCATGATTTCGGTCATACCATTAACGGATTGATTGTACTTTTCAATGACTTTGATTGCCTTATCATCGAACACTACATAGCATCGTCCGTCCTGTTCTCCATCGTAGTATATACCTTTTATACCGATACTATTTAAAAATTCACTAGCCTTTTTAGCGTTTTTTACATTATAAAGATTAAAATGTTCATCATTACCAAGTGCGTGAGATAAAAATGAATACAACTGTTTACCAACAATATTTGTTTTTTCTAATGCACCATATACATCGGTCTTAACGCTCGAAATAACTTGTTCTTCACGTTCACGCTCTACTTGTTTTTCTTTTTCGTATTCTGGATATAACTCATATCTAAACTTTTCATATACATTTTTTAATAGTTCATCGTTACTAGCTATGGTATCAATATCTTCATCGATGCCTACTGTTTTTAAAAATCTATTAACATTTCTTTTTTGAATTTTATTTATGTCATTTATTGTTTTGTTTTTGTTGTGCAGTTCAGATATTATATACCCTACATCAATAAAGTGCGTGTATTTATTAACCCATTTATCACCAATGATTGAATCTTTATGATATTTAATTAATAGGCTTGTAAAACGTTCTAGTTGTTCATCTGACATTTTATGTAATCCGTTTTTCAAGCTATCTCTTACATATCGACTGTATCCAGAAATAGGGTATTGCTCTGGTAATAACTCTGTTTCGTTTGGTATTTCAACTTTAAACAAACTGCTTTTGTTAGAACCTTGTAATTTACTCAATACATCTTTATATTGTTTAGATACTTTCTTATCTTTAGCAAAATATAATCCCCAACCATGTACTTGATTACCCTCACCAGTACCAATAGCGCCTAAATCAAATGTGTCAAAGTCATGTGGTGAACCATGCCATGCGGATTGATAATATTGATAATTATGTTGTTTTCGGAGATTGTCTAAATCATTTTCGTTTGGTATACTATTATTAATAATAAACTGTTTAGTAACCGGTTGGGCCATTTGTTGCCTGCTACCCGTTACTAGACGGTTTATTTTTTTTGTATTCGCATATAACAAGTTGCCATTTGCGATTTGTTGATTATACCAATTGATATTACGTCTTGGAGTAATGGTTTTAATTTTATTTATATTTGTTCCATTAGCAGTTTTAGTAAATGTAACGGCAACTTGTATATTCTCACCGCTTGCATTTATATTGGGATTTCCATTTTTAGCATACATATCTAATACAAGAATTGCTTCATCAGGAATTGCTTTTCGTGAACGGCCATTATAATTCTTAAATACAGCAACTGGATTAGCTATTTTTTTAGGCAATAATTTAATATCATCAATCGATATTTGATTAGCGTGTTTCCCACTAATTACTTTATGAATTATGCTAGGGTCAATCATGATAGCACCATCGAATCCTAACATTTGCAATACGAGTGGAGAATCCATTATTTTAACAGTTCGATGAATTTGTTTTCCGCTTAATTGATGATCAACAACTTGCCCCCAATTCTTTATATCCGATGCCAATTTTTGTTGCATTATTACAGATTGTGCATACCCATTTTGATTATCTAAAACCGCATTCATTTTGATACGCACGCTATCACGCAAATAATCCATAGCAGTATAACCACCACGGCCCATTTGTCGCATATATTGTGCCATTACATCAGCATGTTGTGCCATTAACAACGCATTAGCTTTTTCCACTTCACGTTGTTTTCTATCTGTGCTTTCACCAATCGCTTTAACTACTTTGTTGTACACTTCATAGCCACTCTTGGATAATTGCATCCGTAACGCTATATCGTTATCTGCTAGTGCAAAAATCTTATCATGCAATCGTTCAAGGCTTTCAATTTGTTGTAGCGTATGTTCCATATCAGCATGATGGATATTACTTTGGTTGAGTGCTTCCACGTTATCAGCAAATGCAGTTTGTGCTTTTGCTACGCTTGAATGGTACGCTGCTCGTCTACGTTCTGCATTCGTGCGTGGTGCTTTACCGCCATTATTAGATTTGTAATCAGTCAACCATTGTGGCTCTACACCGCTTGCCGTAGCTTCTTTAATGTCATTATCCATGTTGTCAAAGTCGCTTGCGTAGTTTTCACGATACTCTTGCACTAGGTTTTTGTACAGGTTGTTGTATGCTTGCTTAACCTGTGTAGGGTTAGCGAATACTTGGTCTAGTACTTCACGATCTACATCGCTTGCATCTTCAAATTCATCACGGATAATGCTTTCTTTAACTCGTGCTGCTTTCTTTTCTGTTGCATCAACTAGGTTATTATTAAAGGCTTCCACTTCCGCTTTTGCACGTTCAATGGTTTTCATAGACATACCGCCACGAGTAAAGTATGTACTTTCTTCTAGTGCCTTTACAGTTTCTTCCGTCAAGCCACCGCTTAACTGTGCATACTTCCCAATTGGTACAGGAATATCTGCATTAGCTTCAATGCTCTTCGATACTTCCTCTTGCGTTACCAAACCACTATCAATCATATTCTTAATGGCTTGTTGCCCCTCTTCTGTTTCTGCCATTTCATTGACATTTACATATGCAGTAGATACACCTATATTATCGCCCTGTGCTTGTACAATTTTTCCGTACAACTCAGGGTTTTCTTTTGCCATTTTGTTTGACGATGCATCTTGCTTCAATGCTTGCATAATAGCAGTACCATTTCGATTTTGCTCGGCCATGATTGCTTGTTGTTGTTCTTCTGGTGTTAGCTTTTGAAATTCATGGAACGCTTTCATGGTGTGGATGCCACTGATACCGCCACCAATCGCACCTAAACCAATGACTGCTGGTAGTGCTTGTAGCATTGCACCGCCTGCACCTACTGCCATATCACCTATGGAATATACTCCCTCTGGGTCATTATCATTGCGGTATAGGTTATGTTGGAATTTCTCGTTAATGTCTTGCAAGCCCTCTTCGACTAATTCAGAACCGCCAGCTTTAACATTAGCTTTCATCATTTGTGCAATTGTTGTACCAATACCACGGCTAAATGTTTGTGCTGTATCGCTTGTAGCATTTTGTATAGCTTTAGCCATGGTAGATTTAGGTGCAACAGATGATAAGGCTTTACCAAACACTTTAAATGATGCAAATTCTATACCTGCATCAACTGCAGCAAATGACATTGCGTATTTTCTAGCTTCATCATCTGTATATACTCTGTTACCTTGTGCATCTCGTTTATTGATGAGTTCAATGTATTTTGTGCCAAATGACATTTGGTACATCTGCTCACCCATACCAACTTGAACACCTGTGCTTAAACCAGTTAATGCACCCGGAATAGCACCCTCACCACCAGCCCATGCGGTAGCTACTGCACCTGTTGCAGCACCTAGTGCCATCCCCTCAGCCGCACGATTAGACCCCATAATAGCTTGCGCCGCCATCATATAGCCTTGACTAGCAGTAGCGCCTACTACTTGTTGTAACACATCTGTTCCATCTGTTTGTCTGTATTGCTTTAAGTTCGATTGTAAGCGCTCCATCTCTTTTGTTAAATCTTCGATTTCAGATTTATCAGTAGTTTGAGATAGCTTCCAACCAACTTGCCCTAATTTAATCTGATCATTCATCGACCAAATACCTTGTTGCACCGCATCAAATACACCTCGTGTATTATTGATTGCTTCAAGGTTTTGCAACGTAGTAATAGCTTCTGCTGAGTTTTTATAATTAACCTTTTCAAGTTCCGGATACATTTCACGCACTTCTTGAATAGTTCTACCACGTTCAATTTGTGCTGCAGCTGCTTCTGCTCGTCTGATACCCTCTTGTCCACTAGCCATGATAAGGTCAGCACTAATACCTAGTTTTTCACCACTATCAATTGCTGATTGCGCCCAGTCTGCTTTATTCCACAAATAGATTTGTTCCGCACGATGCATTGCCGGTTGTAATATTTCACTAGCTTTATTTACAAAGTTTTCGCTTTGTTGCGGTGTAACATCGGTTTGCGCCAATGCGTTCATTGCATCCGTATCAACTGTTGCCGTGCTAGGGTCTTTTGTTACCCATGCACCTACACTATTTGCCGCACTACTGATAGCTTTACCATATGAATTATCTGTTGTTTCTTGTTGTACTGCGCCATCAAACGTAGTATGCGCCTTTGATTTTATCGCAAATGTTCCGTTTGTCGCTTGTTCCGGTGTAATTATATAATCACTCATTATTGTCCTAACCTTTCAGCTAATTCTTCCGGTGTTATCGTGTGTTCTTGACCGCTACTATCTTTATATACATAATATGGCTCACCATCATCACCAGTAGTATTGTATAAGCCGTACATACCATTAGCTGCTAATTGTGCGTTGGTATATGTAACGGCTGCACCTTTACCACCAAAGAAATTAGACATTCTACCTGCACCCCAAAACTCACCTGTTTTAGTAGATGCTATGGCTTGTTGAGATACTGCATCAGCCCCCCATTCTGCCATTTGTGCAGGTGATGGGTCAGTGCCATATTTATTTCTGTATTCTTGTACTTTAGGATATACTGCGGTTGCCACACCTTGATACTCAACCCCATCAATCTTTCTGCCTGCTATACTTTCAATTGTGCTTTTCATACCTTTCATATTAGGTGCAAAATCTCCAGTACCATTAGTATATGATGCGTAATAATCATCAATTTGTTTTAATTGAACAGGTGTGAAATACACTCCCATTTCACCAAGAAAACTTGTTAATTCGCCTTGTGATTTGAATTGTCCATTAGCAATTGCAGCCTTAACACCAAGCACATTATTTTCTTTTGCTTTCATTGCGTTTTGTGCTGCTTTATTTACGCTCAACTGCATTCTATTTAAATTATCCTGTTCCGCTCTTGCGTATTCAGAATGTGTTGCTGCGTAGTCTTGTTTAACTTTTAGTACATCAGCTTCTGTACCACCATTAGCTACAACTGCCGCTACTTTTTCTGCTACTTCTGCACGTTGGTTTTCAACTGTCTGTGCTTCTTTTCTACGTAAATTTTGAATGCGTGTAGCCACATTACGTTGAATTAATTCTTTACGTTGTTGTGCTTGCGCTGCCGTTTCTTCCTGTGGTTGTCCACCCTTAAACAGTCTAGCTTTAACCTCTTGCATATATTGTCTGATACTAGGTTCATCGCCATTGCCCTGTGGTGCATCCCATGAGTAATGGTTACCATTCCCATCGATCGCATCCGGTGCGCCATCTTTCCAACGTTGCCCATTTACAGGGCCAGCATACCATGCAACGAGCGCACCATCTACACCATATTTCTGTGCATACTCACCAAGTTTAAATGCAGCTACTTTCTTTTGCGCTTCTGGGTCTGACATATCAGCACCCGGTATACCTGCTTGTGCGCTCCATTCTGGCCAGTTATCCGGTAAGATTTGGAACAAACCATATGCGCCTGTACGTGCATTCACCGCACCAGCATCTCCACCGCTTTCTTGCCCCATAACCGCGGACTTTAGGTTTTCAACTGTTGGCTCACCAATAGCACCTGCAACTTTACCAAACCCTTTATCAAAAAGCGCTTTAGTAACTTTGTCAAGCAAGTTAGGATCATGAGGGTCAAATTGTCCGATTGCTTCATCAATTGCTGCATCATCAGATGTAGCCAATACAACGGATGCTTTCTTGACCTTTTGTCTGTATCCCATAATTTTATCTTCATCAATTAATCCGGATGATGCAGCTGCATTAATCATTTTATTTGCGCCATCTAAATCATCATCAGATATTTTCTTTTCAATCATGGTAACTGCGGTGTTCTGTTGCGCTTTTTTAACTTGTACATCTATTGTGTTTTCGTCATACCCTAGATTGGTTAACTGTGCTTTGATACTACCGCTCAATTGTTGCATGGTTTGTTCAAATGCATCAGGACTACCATTTACAACACCATTGTTAGCGATACTTTGTACATTCAAATCAAGCGCCTTTAATGCACTATCCTCGTACTGACCTCTAACATATTTATTGATATTGTTAATTGTATTTGTCTTATCAGTATCAACAATTTTGTTGAAAGCATTAATACTATCTTTTAACTTGAAATTGTATTTATCAGCGATTTGTTTATTCAATTCCTGTACTTTGAGTTGATAATCAACAGGGATGCTTAATGCATTTTCGCCTTTTCTATTCATAGCGCCGTTATCAGGGTTATACATCCAATCGTTCATAGCAGCGTTAAATTCGTTTGTAGCATTAACTACATCAGTCATTTCTTTTTGCTTTTGAATTTGTAACATTGTATTTCCCAAATCACCAACCGCTTTTGAAAGGTTACTTAGTCCTTGTTGGTCTACACCATATGCAGCAGCATTAGCAGTATTGGCAACATTACCATTAACTGTATTTAGTTTTTGTTCACCCTCATAACTGACTAGCTTCATCTGTATCTCCTAACTTTACGAACAGTTACAATAGATCCAGGCCCTACACCTTGTTGCATTCTTAAATCATCGCCTTGTTTCAAACCTGTAATAGCATCATAATCTGTATCACCACCATATACAGTTTGATATTTAGATTTACCAACTTTACCATTGCCTGCGTATTGTTGTTTCAATCCGTACATGCTAGATGCACCACTCAAGATAGTACTAAGCATTTGCAATCGCCCTTGCGTTTTCGCATTAGATGCAGCCGCTCTTGCACTACTAGCTTCATTGCGATAATTAACCCCATTAAGATATTCATTGTAGATACTGTTATTCTTGCTAGTTTCCCAATTGTTAATATCCTTGTTGTATTCATCATAGCTACTAGCCATTAATTGTAATGGTGTACCACTCATGGATAACCCTGTAGCGCCTGCTTCTGCCGTATTCTGTCCTGCAATCAACCGCATTTTATTGTCCATCTTATCTCGCTCTTGTAGCGCTTGATTGGCAATATCCTGTTGTTTCCTATCAGATATACGTGCATTAGCTTCTGCTGCTTGTGCCTGTGCATTGTACATTGCAGTCTGTGCTTTGGTTTGTTGATGTTGACCCCATAATGTAGTAACCAATTGTCCTGCCATCAATGCAATAGGATTACACATTCGCATCCCCCTTTCTCAATGTAAATAGTTCCATTCCGTTGTGTGTAATATCAGAATGAATAACCGCCCCTAGTGATGTAAGCCATCGCTTCGAGCGGTTATTTTTCTTATGTATGAAATTGAATAAACATTCATGAGTGGATAGCCACTCTTTTATGATTGCGTTACTTCGCTTCAGAAATTCCTTTTGTAATTTCAAATTAGTATCTAGTATCTTATTCCCTAGGAAATAAATACAGTACATTCCGTTAATTGGCTTTTTTGAAATACCATATACGGCTACTGGTACATCATTCTCAATTACAATGTGGTTTTCATAATCATCACTGCATATATCTCTCACAAATTCATTTTTTCCATAATTCGGAAAATTTTGGTTCGCTATATTAACCTCTAAGGTGTCTATGGCTCGTAAGTTGATATATAAGTCATGAATTAATGAAGTGTGCCTTACAGGGCAAATATCAAAGTCCTGTAACATTTGGAAAACCACCACCTATTTCTATTTCTCTTGTTACGCTTAAAAGGTTAAATGGATAAGGCTTTTCATGCAAAATACATACAGATGCATCGGTTGAGTATACTCCATCGAATTTTGGCAATATACATACCTTATCACCACTATATAATTTGAGTGGCGGTAGCGAAATGTCATCCATATAGTTGAAGTTTCTTCCGATTTTACCACCGAATGAATTTAAGATGTTTATCGATAATCTGCTCATCGTTAATAGTCTACCTTGCAATGTACCATCTTGTATTTGCATTTCAATACTTGGAATACGTAATCGTGTAGTGTAGTTAATACCAACGGCTACGCTTTGTGCTTTACCATCGATATTAATGATTGCCGTAGGTGGTACTTCCTTAATTGGCCGTTCCCTACCATTAACTACAATCTGTACATCCTCACCAATCAGATGAGGTACTGTGAAAGTACTGATATTCTCTGTGCTAGTTTGTCGGATATAACAATCCATGTACACATTGTTATTATCAGCGTTATACATTGGCTCAAATCGTTCTATGCACATCACTGTACCGCTTTTGAAATCACGCTCAACGATAACATACAAACTGTCTTGCTCTCCCTCAGCTACACTCTCGGCATATTTGTATTTACCTTTAGTGGTGAAATGTGACCATGCATACACCTTTTGCTCAGGAATGTAAGTTAGACAATCGATATTGCCATCATCTGTTACGTAGTAAACAATACTATCTGGATCTTGGGCATATGCACTCGTAATAAAGTTACGATACTTTGTCAGATGCTTAACGAATAGAGTTAAGTCGGCCCCTGTGTAGTTATCGCTTTCATAGGAATATCCTAAATCACGCACTACGCACCCTCTAGCCTGTACGTACACACATCTATTCCCTATGTATTGTGGCTCACATTCAGATGCGCCACGTTGTGTTTGTGTGCGTAGATTGCAGTTAGTAGGTGTGATAGTTTTAGAACCATCTATAATCCATTCGTTACCACTGGTTAAAATCAATAAGTCATTAGCAGGTATCAAATGTCGAATGTCATACATTTTGCGGTTAATTACTGGTAGCGTTATTGCACTATCATCTGTAATCGTTCCGCCTACTTTTTCTACACCAAAGTTGGAATAATCACCTGTGCGACTAAACCATATGTAGTTAGGGTATTGAGTACTAGATGCTAGAATAAATCTATCTTGGTAAAACGTACATACACGAGGATAACCAAGGCCCTTGCCCCATTGTCCAAATCTGAATTTAGATGTGGCTTCATTTTCTACAACGCTATTCAATACATTTACTTTAACGTGCTTGCTATCAACAAATTCTTTGATTTCAATTACACCATAGTTAGAATGTGGCAAGAATGATAGGTCTATATTAACACTGCCACCTTTTAAATCAGATACAACTTTTAACATTGCACTAGGCGATACCTTGCCTGTATCCGTTACATTGTAATCGTTGTTAGATGTGTACACTCGGTAATCTTTCCATGTAGTGCCATTGTCATTACTGATTTGAATTTTTACAGTGCCATTCCATGTGCCATGCGATGTGAATTTCCACGATAAATCCTCATCACTACTGAATTGTTCTACATCATAATTGATATTATTGTAATCCTCACCAACAAGTCTGTTATATCCGCCGTGTCTTTCACGCGTAACATATTCAGTACGTTGTATTACTTCACCAGTTTTGCTTGTAGTTACTGCTTTAACAAAATGTTCAATCTGCATGACTGAACCAACCATATCAGCATTGAATATATCCTTTGTGGCGGTTAATGTATCGCCATTCAAGATTACAGTACTTTCTTTGTCAATGTTGACTTCGCCGTATGGTTGCTCAGATAGTTTGTATGTATCAAATCGCCAGTCTGTATCACTATATCGTGATAGCGTTTTAACAGGATACTTACCACTACAAATAAACATTACATCGCCACTTTGGATGCAGTTCAATTTATCAACAACATCACTTTCAAATGGTGTTTCTATTTCGATACCTGTATAGATACCATTTCGCCACACACGGATATATCGCTCACCAATTTCAAGCAAGAATGATTTATTCTTCTCGGCCGTAAATTCAAATAGCCGTGTAGACTTATCCTTGTTTTTGACTTGCCCTATATATTCTGAACCTTGCCGTCTAGCCACCGCACCATAAGGCCTAATGACTGCATTTTCTGCTAATAGCAACGCACTTTTGAATTGGTCTAAATCAAACCGCCTAGATACATCAGGCGAAATCTCACCTGTTGTAAATGCAAGTTGTGGAATGTACATCGGTTTCATAGTTACCAACTCCTTGATTGTACGTAGCTAGAAATATATGGCATATCTTGCCTACGTTCTTTCGCACTCAATGATTTAGCTTCTTGTGTTGCTGCTTGATACAGTTTGTAGCACTGATCAAATAAACTACTGTTACCAGTTAATGGCATAGCTAAATCAGAACCCATTTTAGATTTTAATGCTTGGATAAATACAGGACTAAATACATCTATATCTTGCACATCATACACGTAATCGATGTACGCAAGCGGTACATCACTCACGATATACTTTGTGTTATTGTCGAAGGTAAATACATCATATTCCTTTTGGCTTTCCGCTCTAAATCGTTCGCCTTTAGGAATAACCCCAAGGATACGGATGCACTTTTCAGGATACGCATATACAAATTCATAGCCAGCTAGTTTATGCTCAGATAGTACGCACTCTTCACGTTTACGCGCAAAATTCCATTCATATTGTGAAAGTAGCATCTTGCGTGTCGCATCGTAATGCAATCTGCATTGTCTAGCCGTTTCTGTTTCTTCATCAAGGCTATATATCCTACCACCATTGATAAGACTAAGAGCCATATTACAAATATCAGTAGGTGTCATATTGCCCCCTTATAGTGAAAAAGAGGGATGCATAAGCACCCCTCATTCTGTTATTCTTCGGTTTCTTCCGATTTCTTACCTTTAGATTTAGTCTTTGGCTTTTCTTCGCCATCTTCGGTTTCTTCTGCACCTACAGCTTCAAACAAATCATTGAAGTAATCTTTATCATATTCAGCTACTTCTTCTTTTGTAAGTTCTACTGTTTGTCCTTCTTTAATTAAACCCTTTGTATTATGATACAAGGTTACTTTTGCAATGTATTCCATATTTCCCCCTATTTACTAGTAATACCGCTAGTCAAGAATACAGAAATCGTACCAGCCGTTGCATTGTTGACATTAGCACGTGTATAACGTTTAACACCATTCGCCAAGCGCACTTTATATTCGTACCCAGCTGGTGCATTGGCTGGTAATGTAATACCATGCAACAATACAGGGTTAGCAATGTTTTCTGCGTCAGATGTGTACACATTAATCAATGCAGTACCTGTTAATGCTTTGTCTACACGAACAACTAACCACAAGTTAGGGTCAGCATCACCGCTAGTAACTATAACATCGGAGCTGACATTGCCAGATAATTCACGTTTCCAATGGAATGTATTTAAAGTATCGATAATCATGTAGTTTCTCCTCTCTACTATGCAGTAACACGTGCTTCGGTGGAAAGCAATGCATCAATTTTGCGAACAGGAATACCATTCGCGCGAGTAACCATTTTACCCATTTCCATATCTTCTGTGATAGTAGAACCATGCACTTTGTTCTTTTGCAAGCGTAAGAATGTACGCAATTCTTGGTTCATATACCATACTGGTCTACATCCAGTTAAGCTATGCATTTTTTCTTCTGCACGGATCATCAAGTTAATCAAATTAGGGCCTGCAGAAATATCTTCTTTGATAGATTTCATATCGATATTAGCGATACGCACTACATAGCGCCAATCACGAACAGATAAACCAATGTTTTGTTTAAAATGGGTACGATAACCTTGGAACATAGAACCATCAGCTTTAGTTACTGTTACTTCGCCCAAATCTTCTTGTTCTAAACCACCTTGACTGCCACGTGGATAAATACCATGTACAGTAAGAGGGCCCCAACCTACGAGCCACATAGAGGCAAGATTAGCAGTACCGCCTGCATCAATAATATTTTTAGCGCAATCAGCTTTTTTAGTATCCAATGTATTAAAACGTGCGGATAAACCGATAAATTTTTCAGGTGTAGTTTCATCACCATAGAAAAGTGTGCTTGCGATTTCTTGACCCATACTTTCAACAAATGCACTATCTTCTGTTGCACGGAACGCTACAGGGTCATTAGAAAGTTTAACCAAGTCTTTATCCACTTCGGAATATGCTTCCAACATACCACAAGTATCAGTGATTTGTTTTGTAGTGGATTTAGATGGTTGTACACCGCCATACAACATGCGCCATGTTGTGGATGGCAATCCAGTACGTACAGTTGTTTTGTTAGATGTACCATCATTACATTCAATCATTGTCATGTCTTGAATGATTTCGTTTGTTTGGTTTAATTGCTCAATGATTTGTGCAATTTTACCATTTGGATCCATGCGTGTTTGCAAATCCAATAATGTAGGATTGTTAGTTCCGATTGTAGCCATTAATTAATCTCCTTTAATCTTTAAACATAGACGGATACATATTTCGTCTAATAGCTTCATCCGATTGATTATTTGCAGGTCTGTTGTTCCCTGCGTTGTTATCTTCGCTTGCCATACCAGCAATATGTGCGAATAGTTGAATTACTTCTACACGATTACCCAAGCCATTTTCAGCTAGAATTTCACGGATATTAGGAATAGTCTTTTCTACTGCTTCAACACCTGCGGCCGCTTGGCTAACAGTAGTATCGAATTTGTTTCCTAATACCTCACGAGCGTTATCTGCATACCCTTTGTATTGTGCTTTTAGTGCCTCTTGCTTTTGTGTTTCATAAGCACTCACTAAATCTGTAGCGTATTTACTACCGAATTTAGCCAGCTCTACTGCTTGCTCTTGTGTAGCACCTACACCATTAAGCATTTTTGAAAACTCATCTGCGATGGTTTGGTCGACTTCGCCACCCTCGAATGCAGTTGAGAAATCATATACAGTAGGTTCTGCAGGTTGGTCGGTGTTAGTATCACCGCCACCGCCTAAAATCGTACTTTGTTGGTCTTGTGTGTTCGTGTCTTGTGGTGTACCACCATTTGCACTATCCGTGTTATTGTTTGTGCCTTGTTCTAAATTTTCATCCATGGTTACTCACCTTTCTTTAATTCGTTTTCTTCAAGCGTTTTAAAATATTTCTGCATCTGAATATTTTCGAGTTGTGCTAGGTGGTATTTCTTAACCCCCTCTACACCATCTCCAATCTTTCCTAAATCATTCTGTAAAGAAATGGCAACAGCCCTCATCCCCTCATTGAAGAATGTTGTGCTGTTGCCTGTGAATGATTGGCTATTCAGTTTTGCCCTATCTAATATGCGATAAAAAAACCACCTACCGAGTTCAGTACTCAGTACGTGGTTCAACGCTTCAATATCACGCTCACGCATATAATCTCTTTTTTGTTTCATCTAATAATCCATTCCCATTAACTGTTGCATTACAGGGTTTCCATCATTTGCTGCATCGGTTGCTTGTTTCGCTGCACTAGCCATTTGAGGTGCTAATTGTGCTGCTTGTATCATTTGTGCTTGTTCCTCTTGTTCTTGTTGTGCCTGTTGTTGTTCTTCCATCTTAGCTTGATATTCATCATTCGATACAATAACTTTTGCAGGAACACCGAGGTTAACACCATAATAATCCGCTGCTTCTTCAAAATTGAATTTTTGTAAAATATTAGGATTGCCCTGTGCCAATGACATAAGGAACGCAAAATACTGTTCTATTGAAGTTAATGAAGATACTTTCTGAGCCTGTGCCAATGGTGAAATGTACTCTATTTTCACATCTTGGCCGTTTAACTCTTCCGCTAGTACTTCATCGATTGGTGGAAACACACCTGCACGATCTAATATCGCATAGGTACGTTCGATAATCGGATTAAGAAATTCAGATAGTAGCCGTTCCACTACAGGCCCTAATTGTTGTAACTTCTCTTGCGTGCGTTCCATGACTTCCCTTGCCGTCATTTGTCCATTGTCCATGTTATCAAGCATCAGGAATAAGTCAGCACTATATGCACGCTTGATACTGTCTTTAACTTCGATGATTTGTTGCATAATCCAATCAAGATTGATACCTACATTAAAGATAGGTTCAACTTTACCGCCTGTATCAACTTCGGTTATACCACCCGGAAATAGCGATACACTACCAATCACATCGGATGTTACGGCCATTGGTGGTTTCACTCCTAACTCAATAGCGGTTAGTCTATCTAGTTCCAACTTCTGCAGCATCATCGCATCAGATTGTGCAAACCATGCACTACCTTTACCATAGCCATTTAGATCATGTGTTGTGTGCCGTGCAATCGGAATAGGCCATTCTTCATAGCCACTATGTCGCAAGATTTCATCATCTCTACTCCCCTCAACCCAGTAAATAGAGGAGTAAGGCATGTTCTTATTGCCTAGCTTTCCGTTGCGGTCTTTGTTTTCGCAAACCAGCCAACAAACAGTATATGTAGATGCATTACCCTTGCCGTCATCGTATGCATTTTTAATCTTTTCGGTACAGTTCTCGTATCCAAACTCTTCCACGAGTTGGTCGCAAGTCATGTTATACTTCCGCCCAAACGTATTAACCTCACCATTAGCATTACATTCTAATGCGTATGTTCCGATTGGATACGATGTGAAACGCACACCAACTTTACCATCAGGCATGATAGACATAGGCGCTTGCCCAAATGGTAGTTCCATATAGACTTGGTGAACCACATTGTAGAAATTGGATTTTGCAAATACTGCATACAATATTTCTTCACGTTCATCTAATACTTTCGCTACATCGCTATTTGCTGCCATGTCCGTATTTTCCATGGTTAGCTTAAACCACTTACGGCTAGGTGGTGTCATTCCACTCATTACACCACTGGCGAATATTTGGCAACTTTCCCATGCAATCCCAGTAAGGATTTTATCGGTATATAGTTTCGATTGGTCTTGTTCGCCATCGAACACCCCAAGGAATGGCAACTGATAATCTCTTATCATCTTCCATTTCTCAACGTACTTTTGACGATTGATGAACATCTGATTGAATTTAGCTTTTATTTTCTTGTAGTCTTTTGGTTTAGTTACAGGCTTTTCTGTAGGTTGCCTAGCAAGGCTTGATAGAATAGTACTCATATTAACCGCCTAATGTTGTTTTGCCTGTGGCTTGACTCAACGCACTAGCCAAGATGGTACTATCATAACCAGTTTTCTTGCGCTTCTTGTCTGTGAACCATTGTTCATCTCTTTTTTGTGCCATATCATCAGTTTGTGCAACTGGTGTAGGCGATGGTGCTGGTTGTTTAATATCTGGTGTTTTAGCTTTCATACACATTCACATCCCCCCTTTACCCAAATGGTTTGTACTCTGTATTTGCTACTCTTCTGTGATTGCCATTTACTTTTTTAGTGACCCTAAATGCAAAGGTCAAGGCTAATGCATCGCCTTTATTTGGTGATGGTAAGCCACGTTCTTTCATATCTTTCTTGCTTTCAAGTTGAATACGGCCATTCTTATCAATGATCGCTTCAGGCCCTACGAGGTCATCATACAATCCTTGCTCATTAGGAATTGCACCGCCCTCTTTTAACCACTCTTTCATTTCGCCCCACATATACGCACGCATATTGAGGTACATATTGTTAGGCGATGCACCACCAAAGGCAACTAACCGCCATTTTCTACCCATTGACTTACCGATACTATAAATACCAGTTCCGTACCCTTGGTCAATGAATACAGCATCAGCTTTGTATTCATCTTCAAACTGTGCTATTAGGTTAGCCATTCGCATATCATCATCATTCTTTTCAATGGTTGCTAAACACTTCATAGAGTAGCCATTACGCATCACGATTTCCAATGTATCGCCACCAGTCCATGCAGGGTCTACACCGATAATTACAGGTAGGTTGTTAAACTCACCAACTCTGTACATTCGCTTTTGTGCTTCATCAACGATTGATGCGGATATAAATTGTGTATCCGATGCACTAGGGAATATCCCTCGTACACGCACTTTTACAAAGTCGCTATCCTCACCATGAATATCAACCCATTCTTGTAACTTCGCTTTGTTTGAGATTTTAACAGTACGGCTATCTATCTGATAGGTAGTCCAATATGCACGATGTTTTCTAAAACATTCTCTAAACCTACCACTATTACGTGTAGGGTTACCGAACACACACCATATAATTTCCGTTTCCTTATCTGTCAAAGCACCCTCTGTAACTTCCCATATCTTATCGGAAATAGCGGATGCTTCATCAAATATGATAAGTATTCTGTTCCCTTGATTGTGCAAGCCTGCAAATGCTTCTGGGTTGCTATCACTCCATGGGATAGCATCTATCCGCCATGTTTTTTCATATTGCTTATCAGCACTAAATAAAGCCGTAGCCGTATAGGTGAATAATTCTTTGCCTATAAACAGGTTGTACCATTTGTTAAGTTCCGCCCAAGTCTTAGACCTTAACTGTGTATCAGTATTAGCGGTTACTACTCCCCTTGTATTCTCATGTGTAGCAATAGCAAATAGTATCAACAATGAAGAAAAAGCCGATTTACCAATACCATGACCTGATGCAACTGCAATTTGTATTGCCTTAGCTAATGACTTACCCTTGCGTAGTTCTTCGCCTATTTTCTTGAAAGTCTTTACTTGCCATTCGTCAGGGCCATCAAAGTTTTCTAAAGGTGTTCCTTTTTCTCCCCAAGGGAATGCGAAATATACAAAGCCTAATGGATCATGCGTAAATGAACCCAACGCATCAATCAGTTGTGCCTTGTTGTACTTCATCTGATTTCACCCTTGCTTGTTTCATGCGGTCGGATATATCAATTTCTATTTCTGCATCAAGTTTTACCTTTTCAGTGAATAGCATGTGCCGTTTGCCCAACAACTCGGCGGCTTTAGTTCTGTCTGCAATTGATGCATCCAAACCAAACGCATCTTTTTCTTCGCCATTCATTACCTTAGTTAGGTATTCTAGTACTTCATCAGCCGTTGCGATTGTGTTTTTGCTTCGCTCGTTCATGACTGCATCTATATATTGCCGTACCTTAGGTTTTCTTAGCATCTTGCTTCCTGTTACACTTGCACTATTTTCTGCATATCCAGCCTTAATAGCACTCTGTGTTGCGTTGGTAGTCTTGATATACTCATCTGCAAATATACGTTCTTTTTCTGTTAAGGTGTTAGCATCTGCCATATATCAATCACCACCTTTATATGTCTTAACTAAAAATAGCAGTACTTCATGTTGCTTAGTACTGCTATACTCACTTTCTTTCTTATAGAGTTGTCCTTGCTTGAACGTTTTCCCCTTTTTGTACTTATGAGGGAATGTCAGTTTATATTCCTCTTCAGTGTACATTCGATTAACGATATATACCTTACAAGGCTTATCATATTTGCTCCACGATTGCCTTATATCGACTACATATCGCCTGCCGTTCATTTGTAATGCTTTAAGCAGTTTCTTTATCGTTGGTTGATAATTCACATTAAGCACCACACAATACCGACTATAATCAATACACCGCACACAATGGCTAGGCAATCAATAATACTCAACACATTATCTTCACGATGTTCAAACGCATATTTTGCTTTCGCCTGTAGGTCTTTGTTATCTAAATCTTGTGCAGCACGTTTAAATAACGCTCTATCCTTAATGAATTGTTTAATTGCATTAATCATTTTAGTACTTCACCACCTTTCCGCTTTAACTTCCCATTAGATCTAACACACAAACCGCATGTGCTTTTTCTTGCGTTCCCCTGTGTGATGTATGTTTGGCATAATCCGTCGTACTCAATGACATTAGCCGTACATTTCCCTTTCTTGTTGTTAAGACATTTACTCTTACAACACAATATATCAGTCATCATTTCCCCCCTTTTGATAACTTTATACAAAAAATGAGATATATCGCCGTGGATATACCTCATTATGTGATAGTTTTATTCGTTTTTATTGCATACTCAAAACCAAAGTTATATAGTTGGCTATTCGCCAACACGAGTATATGAATTGTAATCATGGTTAGCTCACTCTGTCTAACTCTCGCACAATACTCGGTTCCCAACGGAACATATAGCTTTAGTTTTCAATATGCAATTGCACTCTCTAAACTAATACCGCTAGTTGTTTGTAGTATGTAACATTTTTTCGCTTAAGGTTTTATCTCATGAAACGTATAGTTGGTTGTTATTGCATAATTGGATAGGATTATATGTGCGGTATTAGTTTACAAAATGCAATATAAGAGGTGCGGTACAGTTAGAAATTAATATAGATTGTAATGACTTAGAAACAATACTCGTTGATTTTCAAATACAAAATATAAAACCGCACCTCAATTGCTATTTAGTTTTCAGAATTGCTCATTGGCAACTCTTACACCCTATATTCTACTATATGTTTTTAGGTGTTTATACTGACATTTACTGACATTTCATGACATTTACTGACATTTCAACCTGCCTATTTCAATCAATGCTTTTTCTTTGTACCTCATAGCCTGTCTTTCATTGAATTGGTTCTCAAAAACTGAATGCGCTTGTTTGGCTGACATTCCAAGCAGGTATTCATAACGTAACATTGTGCCGCCTATTTCTTCGCTTAGACTATTGATCGTGTTGATTACATCGCACTTGTACTCGCTCAATTCATCAATCCGTCTGCGTTGTTCTTTTTCCGTATCAATAAACCTTGCTACGCTATTTTCTAACCCACATGGAACACCGCCACCGCTCACTCTATCCTTGGAATAATCTATTGCACTAATCGATGTGATGTTACATCGTAGTTGCTCTATCTCTTTTGCAATCGACTTTATTTGTTCATCAACTGTCTTTACAGGCTCAAGGTATTTTCTAGCACTACTAATTAATCTTTTTTCACTTTTTGTTGGTTCATTCAAATACAAATCACCTCAATCCTTAAATGTACCATTAATGACTAACATATAAACCAACACGCTCCATGCTACAAATATAATTGCATTTGCATAACCATTGTTTACATTACCCATAGCAACTACCAAGCAAAAGAACATAAACCATATCATATGTTTATACCTCTGCTAGTTTTGCATATTTCCATGCAATCGGAGAATTTTTTATTACATTACTCCAAGATGTTCTTCCAAGTTGCCACGCATATACTTCTCCATTTTCATACATTGCAAAATATCTACACTTCCATACTTCTTCAATACTATTTCTTACAAAAATCGGTGTATCAACTTCTACTTTCGACCAATCAACAAGGCCTAGATACTCGCCAATATCGATTAGTTGGTCTTTCTCTTCGAAGCATGTAGATTTCACTGGAACACGTGGCGAAAACGGGCATAGATAATCTCTTTCGCCGACAAAGAAAAATAGTGTATCATCTTCAATTTCCGCTTTTCGATACCCTAGATCATACATGCGTCTAAATAGTTCATCTGTAAATTGTTTATCGTTCATAGTTATACCTCTTCATATGTTATTTCAAATATATCAGGCTTACACGGATAAATCTCACCTTTAACACCTTTAATAATGTAATCACCTAACGACGCTCTATATTGCCCCTCTAATGTGTTAATGAGAAGTTTGTTTTCAATAAAGCATATAAAGTCTTTTCCACAAAATTTCACACACTCTTCCCAATTTTTTCGCGTATACTGTATTGCTTCAATCACAACTGGTTTCTTTTTATAACGCTTAATCATACTCTACCCACTCCCCTTTATCTTCATTCCATTTGTACCATTCAACTTGTTTCAACTTTAATACTGCTCCTTTATGTAGCTCACCGATACAAAATTCATCATCGCCACTTTCACAAGCCAGTTGCTTTAGAAATTCAAACGCACTTTCCCATGTATCATGCGGTGCTATGTAATAATCAGAATGTTCTGTATATCCGCTATAGCCTAACATACTAACCTCTTATGATAAGGCGGATATTTCACCGCCTATATCTATCCAACCAATACTTTAATTAAAACCGCAAACCCAAATATCAAAGCTACTAGCGATACCCCCATGATCGCATTGAAAAACAACTCTTGCATAAACCCAAATGCATTTCTATTAGCTTTTGCATCCCTATTAGCCATCGCTTTGAAGTCTTGTGTTTTCGTTTGTAGGTTTTCTATATCACCTGTATATGTTCTAATCGGTATACACATTTATTTACCAGCTTTCAATTCTTCAACTTCCGCTACTAATTGATTTACCAACTCTTCAAGTTGTTTGATTTTGCCTTTATGGTTAGTTTCGTATTCACTACCCTTACCAAGTCTAAAGGATACACCTGCATTAATCATTTTGTTGGCTAATGTAGCACCCAAGCTAAACATAACGTGTTCTGTTGGTGCATAGAACATTCCAAGTGCTACATCATTTGCGTTTTTGTAGTGGCCGTAACCAACTGCAAATGTTAATTTATCATCGGAATTGTAGCCTAGGTAGTGTAACGCACTTAGCGCTGCATTAGATGCACCAGCTTTTGCTACTTCATGCATCACGTTTGAGATTTGACCTACTGTGTTTCGTTCTAAATCTGTAATACGTGTTTCGTGGTTATTAATTCTATCTGTATTGTTCAAAATGGCTTGGCTATTTTGCCCTACACGCTCGTTTGTAGCGTTTAGAGTGTTATTAATCGTTGTAAATCCGTTATCCACCTTAGAGGTCAAATTAGAGATATTTGTAGTATTTCGTGTAACTCGTTTATCTAAACAGTTTACATCTTTTTGAAGTTTGGCAATGTGTGTTCCGTTTGTTTCAATTTCGTCATACGCTGCGAACAGTTGACTGCCGTTTACCGCATCTAAACTGCTAGGGTCTACACGGCCTGCACTTACATTGTGCAATTGTCGATTGTAATTGCTAATTCCGCTATATGTATCGCTTTTCTTACTACCAAAGGATACTACGCTATTAGGACTTTCACCTGCGAACACGTGAGTTACACCATTTAATACAACTTGTCGAACACCTACAGGGTTATCCGTTTGACTGTTTGTGCCAATTGCTACGGAATTTTGAATAGGTGCTGATGCATTATTACCAATGACTACTGCATCAATTCCACGCACTACGCTATGCGTACCTACAACTACCGCACCTTGATTATCTACTGTATTGTTAGCACCTAATACAGTTTGTTCTTTATTGTTGCCTACATAATTGTTGTACCCAATCACGCTTGCTTGGTCTGCTTCGATTGTTCCGTTGCCACCACCGATTACAACGCTATCATTTCCTGTTGCTTTATTATCACGGCCTAAAACGATTGTATTTGTGCCTGTAACTACTGTATTCGCCCCTACGGCTACAGAATTGTAACCGCTTACTACTGGTGCTTGTGTGTTAGGCTCTACTGGCCCTGTTACAACACCACTTGCTAATACATTACCGCCAATTGTCCCCATAATCATTGTTGCTAATACTAATTTATTCATGTTTGTTTTCTCCTTTTACTGTCTACTTTCTGTCTATCTACTGTCTTTTCTGTCTATTTACTGTCTTTTTTTATTTACCAGTACTACCATATCCACCATCGCCACGTTCTGTTTCGCTGAGTGTTTGTGCTTCTTCTACATCTACATTCAAATAAGGTGTGATAATCAATTGTGCTATACGATCACCTCTTGAAATTTCATAATCTTTACAAGAGATATTTTCAAACTCAATGCTTAGTTCCCCTCTATAATCTGCATCGATATAACCTTGACTATTAGGTACTCTCAATGGTGTTTTACAAAGGCTACTTCTAGGTGCGAGAACCCCAACATATCCTTTAGGTATCTCAACCGCTACCCCTAATGGAATACGCTTCTGACTATCTGCATGTACTGTTATATTAAACGGACAATATATATCTAATCCTGCACTATCAATTGTTCCTCTAGTTGGTAATTTTGCGTACTCATTCATTAACTTTACTTTCACTTTTTCACCTCTTGTTGTATCCGATTTCTATTAGTCTTTCTCTAATCGTTGTAAAGGATACGTTCATAATTTCTCCTATTTTCTGATATGTCATTCCTTGTTCTCTTAACTCTATGGCTTTATCTACATCAATCGGCTTACGATGATTTTGTTTAACTCCTTTTGTGTAGTTCACCAGCCCAAGTATCCGTAGTGCTTGGCTAACACTCATTTCCGAGTAAACGCAAGCACCGAGTGCTAACCAGTTTTGACAATTAGTCGGTATCATTGCTACAATCACTTTCTTTATACATCTTGAACCAATCATCCGCCCTCATGGTGATTAACCATTTAGCATTATTCTTTCGATGTGCCACGATTGGCATCACGTTTTTATGCTCGCTATCGTGAATTGCTTGTGCCATTGCTTTGTCGATATTTAATGCTTGTACACGCTTTACCTCAATGTGGATATTAGGTAGCCCAACACAATCGCTGGCATCACCTGTATTTCCACAATATTGTTGCGTTCTTCTCACATCAAACCCATGTTCCTTGCATAGATTGGCAAATTCACGTTCTCCATCTGCACCTTTTCGTTTACTATTTACTTTCTTTTTCTTCTTTTCCACTGGCAATATGTATCACCTCTCACTCTGCAAATTCCATCAAATTTGTTTGTACTTTAACATCGCTCAACATTTCATCTTTTGCTTTTGCATACATTCTTCTATCAATTTCAAAACCGTATGCACTTCTACCTAATTCCATCGCCGCCCTTAATGTGCTACCGCTACCAGCTACAGGGTCAATGATTACATCGCCCTCATCTGTAAATATTTCTATTAAGCGTTTTAGTACGTTTACAGGCTTTTGCGTTGGGTGAATATTAGGAACGATATTCTTGTTATCACGTTTCCATTCAAAATGATCGAATATCATTTTTTTGTTGTTATTGAATTTAGGCAACTTTTCACGATACAGAATTAACGCATATTCTGTAGCACCAACTATACGCATATTAGCTTTTAGCACTTGCGCGGAATAGTTTTTGTTAAACGTGATAGGAATGTAATTCTTGAACCCATGTTTTTGTGCATATTCAATTACCATTGGCATTTGTTGAAATGAACAGAATACAATCATGCATGGTGCTTTCCCTCGTTCCTTAGGCTCTTTTTTTAATAGCCGATTGCAAAAGTGAAAGTATTCTGCAATGTTGAAATTATAATCGGAGTTAAAGAACGCTTTACCTGCTTTTTTACTTTCGCCATTCTTGTTATCCCCCCCTACATACCACATAGGGTTACTTGCATATGCATTATTGCCTAGATTGTATGGAATGTCAGCAATTACTAATTGTGCCTTTGGTATTCCATATCGCTTAAAATTTTGAAAATTATCATTAAATAACTCTACTTTCATCGTTACCTCTTTTCAAAAGGATTAATGGTTTCACAGATTATAAATTCTCTATTATCATATCCATGTCGTTTTTCCCATTCACGAAATACCTTTGTTAATTCATTTTCCAATTCCTGTATATGTTCTTTCTTCACATCAAACAAATAATCTTCCGAATATTCCGCTATTTCATCGTCAAGATCGCCATATACAATCTCTTCAATAACTCGTTCAGCATTAACAGTAGGAACATAATAATAAGGATTTCCAACTCTAATCTTCGGGACTTCTTCTTCTGGATACGTTTTAACAAAATCATTCACACAATCTACTATACTTTTTTCAGGATACCCTACGCATCCATCGATTACCCAGCACCATTCATTCTCGTTTTTTACTAGCATTGTTACTCACTCCTTGATGTAATCTTTTATTCAAGTAAAAAATCGCCGCTAGCATAATAATCTTTATACTTAAATAGCTGTTTTTCACAATTAGCACAAACACACCATTCGTCATGGTTGTAGTCTAGTCCTGAATACATTTCTGAATTATCACACTCTTCACCAACTAGACTTACGAGGTAAGAAACAGTTCCACTGACTTTAGAATTTATATAAAACTCCGTGCAACCACATTCAGGACATTCTCCTGTTTGTTTTATAACTTCATATCGATTCATATAATCAGCACCTAGAACGGAACATTTTCATGCACATCATTATTTTCAAAACTATCAAAGTTACTACCGCCATCAAATTCACCCTCTAATTTTCGCCCTACGAAATTAGCAACTACTTCTGTTACATATTTCTTTTGGCCGTTGCTATCCTCATAGGAACGTGTTTGTAATCTCCCCTCTACGAATAGCCGTTCGCCTTTCTTACATGCACCAACGGCTTCACCTGTCTTGCCCCATGCTACGCAATTAATAAAAGCAGTTTGTTCTTTTGTTTCATTCGTAGCACTATCAATATATGTATTGGTCGCTGCGACTGTGAAAGTCGCTACGGCTCTTCCTGTTTTTGTAAAACGTAATTCTGGATCACGTGCTAAATTTCCTAAAATCTGTACTGTGTTCATATCAATTTCCTTTCAATATTAATCTTGCCTTTGTATGTTCTTATCATGTCATGCATACACTCAAACTCTTTTGCGTTCGCTTTCATTAACATTGACATTTGCTCTGTTGCTTCCTGCTCAGTTTCCACATTGAGTGGTATTTCGATTAGGATTGCCATTTTGTGTTTTTTTCTTAGCATTTATCCCCCTTACCAATAACTAAGCTGGTTTAGTTCAGCCTTGCAATCATCTACATATACATCGTAGCTAGGGTGAATGTGGCAATCGACTGTTGCCTCATCACGCATTATTTCTAGCAAGTTTTCAATCTTGGTTATTGCTTGTGCCTCGTTATTTGCTAGCACTTGAAAGCTAACATCAAATGATACTTTCACGCTGGCTTCAAACGATTTAATTCGTTCTTTCATCTATCCCCCTATTGCCTGTTTTAACAACTCTTTACCTTTATCAGATATTTTGCTTTTGTTGATGATTTCTGTTACATCTACTGGTTCTTTGGCTACCTCTACCAAGTTACCTGTACGTGTCATTTCAATTTGCTTTCGACCGCTCATGATCATTGCTTGTTCTTTTTCTGCTTTTTCCCTAGCCTTGAGCAATATGTGATTATCCTTGATTGAGTTTGCCATACGTTGGCGATGCATTTCTCGTTTTTCTTCTTGCTCGTACTGTTTGATGAATTGTGATCTACAACTTGCCTCGTTATATTCATTGCCCATTAGAGGGTTAAATGATGACCATATCGATTTAGCACACTTTAATGTCAAGCCGTCTAGGTGTTCTAATCCATGTTCATATCCGTATGTACTAGCACACTTAATCACTCGTTCCCATGCACTTTGAGCAGTTGGAATTTCCTCATGTGCATTCACGTATGCACTTAATGCGGAACATTCCTCTCTCAACTCTGCAATGCTAGGTAAAAATTTACATCGATTAATCAAGTTGGCTACGGCTTGTGTTAGCGTTACAGGATTAACATCAGCAAGCATCGTACAATACAACTTGAAACGCTCTTTTGTCATATCAATAGACCACGCTATCTGTAACATCGATAGTGCTTTCACTATCTGTTGTTGACTGTTCATCTGCATATTCGTTCATCAACTCCTTTACTACGTTTATTGCATCTTCTTTGCTGTTCTTATTTACAGGCTTTCGGTTGAAGTTGTTTTTCTCCCATGTTCTGATAGTGGCTTTCCAATCTTTCATTTTCTTGCCGTTAGATAAAACCCAACCTCTTGCCTCTTGAAAGTCTATAAAGTATTCAGCATCAATATTGTTATTACGTTCAATGCAGTATGCTTTTACTTCTTCAAGCGTTGGTGGAGTAAAGTGTGTTCGTGTTTGTTGTGGTTTATCCACAACATATATATCTCTATCTCTATCTCTATCTCTATCTCTATCTCTATCTCTATCTCTGGTGGAGATTTGTCTGAGATTTGTCTGGACATTTGTCCTTTCTTCTTCTATACGTTGTCTGTATTCCCGCTTTCTGTCAGCCTCACTACTACCTTTGCCTATGAAATTTTGAATATCTAGCATGTAAATTGCACCATTATCCAGTACATCAATTAAGCCTAAATCTTTAAATATGGTTAGTGCTTGCTTGATAGTACCTACTTGATGTCCTGTAATGCTTGATAGCATATCAGCACTATAAGGAATGCGATCATTAAAAACTAACTTTCCGTCATTCTTTAGGCTTCGTAGGTAGAGTTTTAAAAGAATATTACTGTACAAGTAGCCATCTTTCATGCTTTCTAATATCTTCAACTCATCGCTGTCAAAGAAATTATCTTTCAGCCGTAGATAGTAATACTTTTTGTTATCGCTCATAGGCTAGTCCTTGTTTAGCGTTTCGATAAACTCATCTTCACTTAATGGCTTACCTAGTAATGCAATTCGTGCTAACACACTAGCAATTTCATCGGCTTCATTTTCTTCTGCATCTAATACGCTATCAACCATTGCATAAATTGCGTCTAGTTCTGAAATTATCCGATTATTAAACGTATTACTATTTTGGTCTTTTTTGTAATATTCAATGCGGTTTTCTACGTATGCTCTAATCATTATTAATTCGTTCATATTTATCTGTCCTTTCTTCAACTTCCTTTAATAGGTTTCGTCTAATTTCTTTTGCGAACACACCATGTGCCTGATAATGGCAATCGGTGCATAGGCAAGCTAGGTTTCTCAAATCGCTTAATCCGCCTTGTGATCTAAATATTATGTGATGGCACTGACTGGCCATGCTTCCGCATATCACGCATAAGCCGTTATCACGTTCATAGGCTTGCTTTCGTGTTGTTGCGTATAGTTTGTTATCACGTTTTTTTCTGTTGTTCACTATCCCACCCCTCTATAAGCGATTGAATGTATTCGCTAGGTTCTAGTTGAATACCTAGCTGGTTACACTCATCTGTTAAACAATCTATAAGCCTTGCCATTTCTTTTGTGTTGTATACGCTGCTGCCGTGGTAGCACATGATATTGTGATAGCCCTTTAGGTTTTGGCACTCACCTATATCTTCCGCAAGCCAGCCCAATCCGTGGCCTTGCCATATTTGTATATAGCGTTCGACCGCATCTTCTCTTACTGGCACATATGAGAAATGTCCACAATCTTTTATTGCCTTTCGGTATACATCCTCTTTTGATGTGTATCCGTTCTTACTCAACTCATCAGCTATGCGTTGGCACAATATCCAAGCATAACTATTTGAGTTAAGACTACGGCTTTTAGATTTCCTTTTAATCTCTACTGTGTATTCTTTATCGGTAGAGATATTTGACAAATCATTGTCATGTGGTGCTGGTATTACTACCATTACACCGAGTGGCGAACGCAACAGTTCGATGTTATTTGTTGTCCATTTCATAGAGTTGTTAGCCACGCTTTAAACTGTTGCAACTCTTGCAAATCTAAAAATTCAGTTGACGATTTATTAAATGTTGTTTTCATATAAGAAATAGCATTTTCTTTTGTTACACCTTTGATTTTTGCTAATTCAGAAATTTCGTGTTTAACACCCTTGGTTAATTCAGTTTCGTTATTGCTTTGTGCATCATCATCTTCATCCCAAGCCACACCTAAAATAGAGGACAAGGAATATCTTCGTGCATACGTTACAACACTACCAACACCTTGAGGGTCTTTTTTCATCAATGGTAGCGTTAAAGGGTCGCTTTCCAACCATTCACCGCTTTCATGTAATAACATGGTTGTTACAGATACTACATCAGAACCTGTAAAAGGTACTTGCAAAAAAGATAATCCATTGTTTGCTAATACAGGTCTAACAGCCTGTAGCAAACTATCTAGCGTTACATATTTTGATTTTAGAAATGCATTTTCTTTTGTTCTGTTTGGATCAGATACTTCTGATTGGAATTTCGCTAATGCTTTTGCTATTTCTGTTATGGTTTCACTTCTATTCATTAAATTTCACTCCATTCAACACCTAATCGGATTAATGTATCGGTAATAACTTTACGTTGTCTTGAATTGATATTCTTTACAACATAAGTTACTGTTTTTACTTCCTCTATGATTTCCTCTGTTACTTGTGGTTGTTCTGTGAATACTGGGTCTAGTTTCGTTTGTTGAGGTTCTTTTGCTTTAAGTTCAATCTCTAAACGCTTTTCAAACTCTTCAGCAATAACACTATCAAGTTCACCAAACGGAACGTTATCAACACGATGTTTAATTTCTTCGTATTGGATAGGTGTATCTAGTGCGTAGTTTTGATTAAATAAATCAATTTTCATCTTAATCATTTCTACTTTTTCAGCCTGCATACGCTTTAGATCATCATCGTTTTGTTGTTGTTCTAAAACACCTTTAGCCATTTCATCAATGGCTAGTGCAACATCTGACATTTTGGCGGTTTTGTTTTCCCACCATTTAGGGTTTGGAATTACTCTGTTTTTATACTCTTCTCTAATACCTAATGTTTGTGCTTTATCTTCAACCATCTTCAATACTGTTTCTTTACGTTTCAGCATTTCTTGTTGTTCAAATTCATTGATTTGATTTGCGATAGGGTTTTCAACTCTACTTACAACTGCAAGCACTTGTTCTAGTTCTGCGGTGAATGTATTATACGGAATTTTTAATTCACGTTTTTTATCAGTACCAAATCGTGTTAGCTTAGTACGGATAGAAACGATTTCTTTCAGTACAGATTTCATTTCTTTTAGGTTATCTTCCGTAACAACTAACCCATTATATTTTTCTAGTTTCTCTTCAAGGTACTTCGCAAGTTCTGCGTTGTTCCAAGTCAAAGTTAAATTGCTATCAATCACTTGTGGCTCGATAGCTGGTTGTACGATTACATCAACTGTTTCCATATGTTTTGTTTCTCCTTATATTTGTGTTAAAATACAAGTAGAGTAATAGCAAAATCACTCTACACGCACGCTTATGGCTTTGGTCGGTCTAGCGTGCTTTTTTATTTCTCTCATCCAGAAGTTTGAAAGGATGAGTAGGGTTAACCCCAATGATATTTGTAAGAATGCTGTATAAAAATCAATTCTATCGATTTCTACAGAACCTACTGTTCCTATTATCATTAGGAACGCTATTGTTCTTACCATCCAAATCAATTTCATAATTCATTACCTACAATCACTAGCATTTGGCTGGTGATTTTTTTAATTTCACTTTTCAAACGATTGTTTTCTTTTTCTAATCGCTCTACCTCGTTTTTTAACTTTCTGTAACCAATAGCCGAGTATTCACTTTCAACTCCTGCTAGTGCTTCAACCTCTTTTTTACTAAACCTTACACCGCTTACATTCGGTAGTTGTTTTAGCTTGCCTTTATTTCTTAGGTCATATACTGCAGTTAGTGAAATTTGAAATAATTCTGCTACTTGGTTAGCCGTGTATACTAGGCTTTCCATTTTATTCACCTAAAAATTTATTAATAAAATACTGTTGTCCTTTTCCTGTTACTTTTGTAGTTTTATTAACCGATGTATGACCATCAGCATGACTTACAACAGTTTCTTTAATTTGGAATAATCCCATTTCCATTGCTTTTTGTGTAGGACTGTTATAATCAGAACCTTTACGTTTTATTAAATATGAATTTTCACGTAACCAATTAAACAATCGTTTTTGCCCCATATTCTTTACTCCGTTCTGATGAAGTAACTTTGCTAAATCTCCAACTAATATAGATGTATGACTAGCCGCTACACTATCAGCAAACAAAACCTTTGGCTTTTGTTCCTCAATCAAGGCTTTTGCTTTATTATGTTCTTCAACCTCGTTAGCATATGCTCTTAATGCATCTGGTAATGTTTTAGGTATATCTGCAATATATTGCCCTGTTTTACGTATTTGAGGAATAACATCGTGTGTAATCCAACGCTTAAATTCTTTAGCTTCTGGCTTTCTGCTTGAAAGTACCAAACTATATAAGCCATATTCATTGACAATAGATTTTTCTGGATTTCCTGGAGTACCGTCATTTAAAATGACACTACTCTTTTCGTCATCATCCAACCGAATTAATGCCTGCCTTGAGTTGTTAATTTCGAGACAATTACATACATCTTTTGCAACAAACCAAGGCTCTTGTTCTTTCATAACAATGCGTACATTACCAAATTGATTGTTTTTAAAAATTTGTAATTCGTTCATTTAGTTCCTTTCTCTACTTAAAGTAGACTAATACGGCAAAACAATATCATCAATAGTAACAGAATATAACTTGCATAATGTAATTAAATTTGCATAATCGATTTCTGTTTTACCATTTTCCCAATTGTTTATTGTGAGCTTTGATTTCTTCATTTTTTTAGCTACTTTTTCTTGAGATAAATTTGCATTAACTCGTGCTGCTTTTAAAGAAATTTTCAATCGCTTCAACTTATCACTCCTTTCTTCGATTGTTAGTATAGTTTACTTAAAGTAGAATGTCAATACTAAAAGTAAACTTTTTTATAAAATAGTATTGTGTGTTGCCACTTTAAGTATTAATATATGATTATACAGGCGAGAAGAATAGGAGTTTATCATGAATTCTGATTACAAAAAGGTATTTGCCAAAAATTTAAGTAATTTATTGGTAAGAAACAAAAAGACACAAGCTGATTTAGTAGCCGATTTAAAATTAAACAAATCAACTGTTTCAACATGGGCTAACGGAACTAAAATGCCTAGAATGAATAAAATAGAACAGCTGGCTAATTATTTTGGTGTAGAAAAATCAGATTTAATAGAGGATAAACCTGATACAAACGAACAGTATTATAATGATCCATCTGTATCAGAATACGCACAAGCGATTAAAGATAATCCAGATTTACGCATACTATTCGATGCTAGTAAAGACATGTCAAAAGATGATATAGATTTTGTGCTAAATACAATAGAAATGTTAAAGAAAAGAGGTTAGATGGTATGGAATTATTTTTATCTTTTATATCAATCATTGCTTATATTATTGGCTATCCTACTGTATCTGGTGTCATTGGTTTAATAGGATTGGTTGTATTTGTTTGGTTTTATTCAAAGCAAAAAGATCCGTATATGGTTTTTATTCCATGGTTAGTAATTGCAATTTTGTTTAATATATTCTTAATTCACTACAAACCTAATTATTTATTAAGCATAGGAATTACTTCGTCTATTTCAACTTGGGTTACATCACTACTGATGTTTTTTTATTTCAAATGGATAAATAGATAATGTGTAAAAAATTTCTCCTTATCTACGATACAATACATCTTATATAAGGGGATGATAGTATGAACATCAATTTGATTTACATAAAATTACGGAAAACACAAACTGCGGTATTAAAACTAAATGATGACGGAACATATACAATCCTAGTTAATAGCAATAAGCCACGAGATATACAAAGGCAAGGAATACTACACGAATTAGGCCACATTATACATGACGATATGTACAACACCGCTAATGTTGATTTAATCGAGCGTATGGCTCATGCAAGGCAATTTGACGATGTAGAGGGTATTAACTTTTACACACACATCATATGAGGTGAATTATGCAATACAATTTCACTATTAGAAAAAAGGATAAAGGGTATCAGATTATAGTCAGCTATAAGGATGGCTATAAATGGAAACAGAAATCTAAACAGGGTTTTGCTACACAAAGAGATGCTAAACTTTATGGCCAAGAAATAGTCGATAACCTAAAAAAGACTATCACCAGTCCACTTGATGATAGTCTAAAAAATGTTACTCTTATTGAATTATTTGAATTATACATAAACGAAAAAATAGATATCACTTACAATACTACTATAGCGTATCGAAACGCATTAAATGTTGTATCTGCATTATTTGATAAACCTATTCCGCAAATCACAAAACACCAAATCATGCAAGAATACAATAACAGCAATTATTCAGTGCAAACAATAAATTTGTGTAGTCGAGTTTTAAAAGCAGTATTTAATTATGCTATTGATCCGTATCGTATTATTCGCAATAACCCATGTATTTCAATTAAACCAATTAAAGAAAGAAAGGTAAAGGATTTAAAGGTATTTACCGAAATTGAATTAAACGCTCTAGAACGCATGAAAGACAAACACTATATGTATTATGTCATGTTCATGGTTGCACGCTATACAGGGGCAAGATATGGAGAAATTATCGCCATTAACTGGTGCGATATAGATTTAGATAACCAAGTTATATTGATTGATAAACAATGGACTCGATTAAAAGATAATAGCTACGGATACGCTTTTACAAAATCAAAGAATAGTATCAGAAAAATACCTATTCCACCTGTACTATGTGGAATATTAGAAAACTATAAAATACATTCAGTGCAAGATAGATTATTCCCTTTCAAGGATAATCGGTCAAGCCGTGCTAATACAGTATTAAGTTATTATGTGAAAGATAAATCTATGCATTCCTTTCGTCATACTTACGCTACAACGCTACTGTCAAATAATGTAGATATTAAGACAGTAGCAAGCCTATTGGGTGATACTGTAGATACTGTTATAAATAATTACATCCACTATACAGATGAAATGAGAAGAAAAGCCGCCGAAAAGGTGGTAAATATTTTTGGCTAATTTTTTTGACGATTATATGACGAAATCTTAAAAACACCAGTAAATATAAGGATTGTTTAAGTTATTTTTAATACATTTAAGTATACCATAAAATATAGCATTATTCATCATCTTCTTCATCGAGAAGATAATCCTTAGCCATCCATTTACGTGTGGCAGTGAAGGAAATAGTGACCCATTTCTCTGTGGGATTACCGCCGATTTCTTCATCTATTTCATTTCGAATACGATCAAGTTCTGCTATTGTTTGATAAGGAAACTTCTTTGGCACTAGAATATCAATCTCTATGATGCGCGAGTTACCATAAGCCTGTACACTCGTCACATAATCCTTAAATGAATATTTTTCCATAAAACGATCCATGATTTCTTGTACCTCATCATGCAAGGATGAAGGCGCCCATCCCAAGATTTGTTTTGTAGAAGGTACAATAATCTTAATAACAGATGGTGTCATTTGCAATGCTAGTACAATCAAAACGATAGGGTCAATATATACCGCCCAATAACTGTATGATGTATCCTCTAACAAGATAGCAGCTATAAAGCTGATGAGGATGGCTGCCTCAAGCCACGCGTCAACAGACCAGCTCACATTATCAAACTTGATTAGATTCGATTGTAAACTTTTATTAATGCGATGTACATAAAAATAATATGCTGTATCGGCTATAGTAAAGAAAATAGCATAGTAAATAGCTATACCGAAATCAACATGGCGACCACCATTTAGTAAATCCCCTATACCACTAATCAATGCGTATAATACAATCAATAGGATAAAAAATCCTTCCACAACGAGCACAAGAGGCTCAAATTGCCAATATCCAAACTGGAACCGTTTACTTGTTTCGCGCGCTACCAATTTGGCCGTCATAAGCATCATAATCTTAATGATTACATCGATGAATGAAAATATACCATCTAATAATACGGCACTAGAACCAGTAATTACACCCATAATAGTACCACTAACGGCCACCAACGACATTAATGCAACGGATTGCTTTAGTAATCGTTGTTCTATGGAACGCCTTGCAGCTAATATATCCATAATTACCCCCTTTTATACCTATATTATTT
>OGGI01000439.1_pt1 | contig 42801 bp, 34 predicted proteins | sample 1571051 | NCBI WGS metagenome assembly OGGI01 (sample SAMEA2582075, study PRJEB24529) | metagenome | biome: Human gut stool | place: China | collected 2011 | reverse complement strand
AATTGAAATCATAAACTGTTGCCATAATTCTTTACTCTTTATTAAATTCTACAATAATATTTTTTCGCCATAAAAGCGATATTTCAAACTCGTGTGTTTCGTCTATCATAGCCTTGAAAAGTATCAACCAAGGAAGTTTCTACCCTATCAAAGTTGATTCCTAATCCTTACTATTTATTTTCTTAATCTCGACATCCACTCCTTGCAAACCTGCCAACCACCAGTAGACCACAATGCCCATGCTATCAGTACTGGCTGGAAGAATAGTCGGATAAGACGTGCAGTGTCAGTATTCAACCCGAATGAATCAATATGATAGAAATATTGATTGAGGTTTCCAGGGAAGATGAGTACAAAGAAGAGGGCGAGCAACGCTCCTACTACCGCCTTATGCTTATACAAGAATAGCATACTCAAACCCAAAGCAATTTCTACTACACCTGAAGAAAGTACCACGAAATCGGTAAATCCTTCTGAGAATCGAAGCCACATAGGCACCTGTGCCACGAACTCCAATCGGTTAAAAGTCAGGTGAGAAACACCTGCATACGTCATAAATGCTCCTAAAAGGAGGCGGAAAATCATCTTTACTTTGGTCATCCTGTTTCTTTTTAAATGGGGGCGTATCACCCTCTCCCAGCGCTAACTGATGTCAGTGTCACGCCCCCTAAAATACCTTTACTTACTAATCGTCTTTACAATCTTTTATTACTCGAATCTTTCTAAACCATTATTCTTAGTTGCAAAGTTATAAAAAGATATTTACATCGCAAACGATTACACATTAATTTTAACATCATTTTGCATCTATAACAGGCATTCCTGCCACTAATAGACAGCCTTAACAGTAACTATAAGCCCCTCTCCTACTCTTTATTATCGTTGTGCTAGTGCCGAGCACATATTGTGCTAATGGTAAGCACCAATGGTGCTAAGACTCAACACCATGCAAAAAGGTGCTGAGGTAAACAACTCACGACTTATCATTTAAAAAAAAAGGATTAAAACTATAAGGAGATAAACTTCAGCAAATTAGGAATATTCCCAAAAATAAGATTATTATAGTTTCTGTATGGGAGCAATATGCAAAGTTTCTATGTCAATATTGAAAACATTAGTATAAAAATCTTTTCATGTATTCTCTAAAACGTATATATCCAAAATATTCTACGTTCTTTTTAAAAAAAACAAGCAAACTGTTGCATTTTTTTATATCCTTTTTTATCTTTGCAAAATAATTATTAATATTAAGTTAGACAATTATTATGCTTTTAACAGATTTAGAAAAGGGAAGTCACATTTACCTTAACCTTACTGCAACAAGGGAATGTGTAACGGTATCACAAATTACAAATAACTCCATTGAAGTAACTAATGGTAAGGATTATATACAAATAACAGATTCTGATATGTTTCGCATGCTAGAAGGAATTAGGTTAACAAGAGACATTCTCTATGAAAATGGTTTTCACCGCGAGAACTTATCTGTCTATGGACAACCCTTTGAAAATGTTTTTGTTAAACCTCAGAAAGATTCTCAAGACATTTATCTCAGAGAGGATAATGATAACTTTTTACTAATATTACCTTCTTCGGGAAACGACTTATATTGTAGCTTTATTAGCCTGCCATTTGTTCACATTGCCCAGAAATACTTCAGTATAAATTATAATAGTATTCTATGAAAAGTAACAGAGAAACACGCAATGACAGAGTGGCTTTATTCGAATACTTCCAAGTAGAAGGAAGAAAGGCTTTTGAGAATTTATCAGAGAGAAGCTATACATATAGAAAGTTTAAAGAATCTTACTCTTTAAATATATGTCCAAAAGGAAGAGATGGAGGCATCAACAACAGAGTTTTTGAAGTATTTTATGGGGAGAATCCTTTTGATCAGGAAATAAAAATTCAATCTGATTTGTCAGCAAAAAGATTTCTTTTATATGAACAAGGAGCTACATTATCATTTCAACTTAATGATCATGGGTATGTAGCTGTTATATTATTTCCTCCAAGTACAGATAGAATGAAACCGATAGAGTCTGCGATTTTCATAAAAAATAATATACATCCGAATAAACTTTTCAATAGTTGCTTTTTACGAATGTGTTGGAACGACTTAAATCGGTGTATGGAAATATTCTCAATGCTAGGTAAACCAACTCTGTTTACCCGTTTACATTGGCTTTTATGGATATCTAATAAAAATACAGTTGTGAACAACATATATCAAGAGAAAAAAAATTGGAAAACAATCAAGAAAATAATTCAATATGTTATATCTGTTGGGCTTAGTGGTTTCCTTATATATATATTCACAATATGGCCATCACAATCAGATACAACAGATAAACATATAATAGGAATATCTTTAAAATTAGATACTATAATAAAAGAGCAGAAACGGTCTAAAACATTGCATATTAAAAATAATAGAGCTTATAATACAACTTTAGGCGAGAAGAAATAACAATTGTTCACAGATTTAACAAACAGCTATAGCAATAAAGTAGTATCCATTAATTTTTACATTGGGATTAAGTCTTATATCGCACTATTATTAAACCCAAATATCACTAGAGATTTTGGAGGACAAAGTATTACGGATTACCATTTTTATCAAAATAGTGTAAAAAAACACCTCTATAGGAGTCCTCTTGAAAATACTCCCGCTTTCATCATCGGATGGAGAAACTTGGATTAATCCGCAAAAAAAATCTTTTGAAAGAAGGAGTGATAAGGCCTGACTCTTGTGTTTAGAATTTTAACTGAGATAAAAGCGGAGGATTTAAAAACAAAGCAATGAAAATCAAGGAGGCACCGTTGATGAGCAAAGCACTCGGAGGTTATTTGCGAGTTTTATTAGAGCTTTCGTCCATATGGTACATGAATAACATTTATCCCAAACGCTATCAAGAATCTGTACGCTCACCTCTGTTTGCTCTTTGTGCCGTTGGTACCTCCTTTAAATTGCTTTTAGCTCCGTTCCCTCTTTTCTCTGTGCTCCTTATCATGTAAAGGCTTTAGTTTATCACTCCATATCTTAGAAGTGTCAGAAAAGCAATTTCTCTCAATACAAACTTTCCTGTCACTTCTGTCATTCAAGTTAGAAACGTAAAAGGTTGATTTCTAATACACTTACGCTAAATGTTAAAAATGACAGGAAAATGAAATCAAAAAAACTCTTGTATAATACGTGATAAATCCCTTCTTACTTTAGTAGACTTTACCACTCCATATTATCGAAGTGTGGCAAAAAAGAAAGGAAAACACTAATATTAGCTATTTTTTCGTTATCTTTGCAGCAACAAAACATTGAGAACGAGAATGGAAAGTGCAAAGAAGTATTTGTTGGGAATGACTCTTGGCGAACTAAAAGAGGTTGCCAAATTGCTCGGAATGCCAGCTTTTACAGGCGGACAGATAGCCAAATGGCTCTATACACAGCATGTGAAAAGTATTGATGAGATGACGAATATCTCGAAAGCAAACAGAGAGAAACTCGCTGCTGAATATGCTATTGGCAGCAAAGAGCCTATTGATGCACAACATTCTAAAGACGGAACTATCAAATATCTCTTCCCTACTGACAGCGGTAAGTTTGTTGAAACGGTGTATATTCCAGACGAAGACCGTGCCACGCTCTGTGTTTCTTCACAGGTAGGATGTAAGATGAACTGCCTCTTCTGCCAGACAGGAAAGCAGGGTTTCGAAGGTAGTCTTTCAGCAACAGATATTCTTAATCAGATTTATTCCCTCCCAGAACGTGATAAATTGACGAATATCGTCTTCATGGGTCAGGGTGAGCCAATGGATAACCTTGATAACGTACTGCGCACCACAGAGATTATGACTGCTGACTTTGGTTACGGATGGTCACCAAAGCGAATCACAGTAAGCAGTGTGGGTGTCAAAGGAAAGCTAAAACGATTCCTCGATGAGAGTGACTGCCATGTTGCTATCAGTATGCACACCCCTTTACACGAGCAACGTTCGGAGTTGATGCCAGCAGAAAAAGGAATGTCTATTGATAGTATTATCGAGTTACTCAGCAATTACGACTTCTCTCATCAGCGCCGTCTATCATTCGAATATATTGTCTTCAAGGATTTCAACGACAGCGAGGAACATGCCAAGGCTATCGTACAACTACTCAAAGGATTGGACTGCCGAATGAATCTTATTCGCTTCCATCCTATCCCAAATATCCCATTACAGGGTGTTGATGACCACAGAATGGAAAAATTCAGAAACTATCTAACACAACATGGAGTCTTCACAACTATCCGTGCCAGTCGTGGACAGGATATCTTTGCAGCCTGCGGTCTGCTCTCAACAGCAAAGAAGATTGAAGAAGAAAGAGGTAGAGGGAAAAAGTAAAAAGGTAAAAAATAAGAACGCAAAAAGACTAACAGACTACACACAGAGAGCCAATAGGAAACTGAATATAACAAAATAATACAAGATATAAGTTTATGAACGATAATAAAAGAGTCCGCGTAGCAATCACACACGGAGATACCAACGGCATTGGATATGAGCTTATCTTTAAGACCTTTGCCGAACCAGAGATGCTGGAGCTTTGTACGCCTATCATCTATGGTTCGCCTAAAGTAGCCACCTATCATCGTAATGCACTTGACATAGAAGCTAACTTCACTATCATCAAAGATGTATCAGAGGCACAGAACGGACGACTCAACCTGCTCCCTGTATTTGATGATGAAATTAAGGTTGATTTGGGCGTTGCCTCAGAGGAGTCTGGTGTTGCAGGCTTGCGTGCTGTTGACAAGGCTTTAGAGGACTATCGCCAAGGACTATTTGACGTTCTCGTTACAGCTCCTATTGACAATAATGAGCACTTCCACTTCAGTGGTCAGAGCCGATACATTGAAGATCACATGGAATCAGAGGATCAAGGCTTGTCAATCTTGATTAACGATGGCCTGCGAGTTGCCCTTGCTACACGTAATCTTCCACTGCGCCAAGTAGCTGAGTCAATCTCAAAAGCAAGTATTGTTAATAATGCGAGTGCACTCTTTAAGAGTCTTCGCCGCGACTTCCGCCTTTCTTGTCCACGCATTGCAGTGCTTGGCTTGAACCCTAAAGCTGGCGACAACGGTTTGTTAGGCTCTGAAGAACATGAGATAATCTTGCCAGCTATTGACGAACTTGTTGAGAATGGCATACAAGCCTTTGGTCCTTACCCTGCCGATACGTTCTTTGGGTGCAATAACACAGAGCATTTTGATGGTATCTTGGCAATGTATTACGAACAAGGGCTTGCTCCTTTCCGTACGCTTTCTGTATCTCATGGTATCATTTACACAGCAGGATTGCCACTCGTTCGCACCTCTGCAGAAATTCCTAATAGCCTTTCATTAGCTGGTAAGGGTATTGTTGATGAGCAACCATTCCGTCATGCAATCTACCTTGCTATGGACATCTTCCGCAATCGTGCAGAATATGATGCACCAATGGGCAATCCACTTCCAAAGCTTTACAAGGAAAGAAGAGACGAAAGCGACAAGGTGCGCTTTGCTATTCCACGTAAGCGTGAGGACCGCATACCAAACAATGGTGAAAACCGTAATACGAAGGAGACACACTAAGCGTGTCTTCCTTCATTCCTTACGACAAATATAAATAAGAAGACTTATGAACAAGAAGTTTCAGAACATCTTCTTCACTTTTGGCTTGGTTGTACTCTGTATTATGGTGTACAACCTTGACTTTGCTGATGCATGGCAGAAAATACAGCATGCAGGCTACTGGTTTTTTGCTGTAGTTGTACTATGGGTGTTCTTATACATCTTTAATACTGCAGCTTGGTTTACAATTATACGTAGTCAGACACAAAACGCTGAGGAGCGGAAGAAAGTATCATTCTTCTGGCTTTATAAGGTTACTGTATCAGGCTTTGCACTTAACTACGCTACTCCTGGAGGACTAATGGGTGGCGAACCATATCGTATCATGGAACTGACACCGAAGATTGGAGCAGAACGTGCTACATCTTCTGTCGTCCTTTATGCTATGACACACATCTTTAGTCATTTCTGGTTTTGGCTTATATCTATCTTTCTTTATATCTTCACGCAACCTATCAATCTCTTGATGGGTACGATGTTAGCTGTCGTCTTTGTTTTCTGCGTATCTGCAATTTGGTTTTTCCTCACTGGTTATAAAAAAGGACTGGCAGTCCGCGTAATGAACCTTGTTCGCCACATTCCTTTTGTTAAGAAATGGGCAGAACCTTTTGTTGCCAATCATAAGGAAGAACTTGACAGAATTGACACACAGATAGCATCATTGCACAACCAAAACCCACGTACCTTTCTCACCGTTGTTCTGCTTGAATTATCTTGCAGAATTTGCAGTGCTTTAGAGATATTCTTCATCCTTTTGGTATTGCTACCTTCTGTCAATTACTTTGATTGTATTCTCATCCTTGCGTTCACCTCTCTCTTTGCTAATATGCTCTTCTTCATACCTCTACAATTAGGTGGTCGTGAAGGAGGTTTTCTTATGTCTGTTAAAGGCTTAGGACTCACGCTTGAGGCGGGTATTTTCGTGGCTCTACTTGTCCGTATCCGTGAACTTATTTGGACAGCTATTGGCTTATTGCTTATCAAACTGGACAGGAAGAAAAACAAGTAATCAACACTCGATAGATTTATACACTGCAAATTATTTTCATGTAAATAATTCTTTTTCTTCATGAAAAGAAACAATTATGTTCACGAAAATAAATATTTCTTTTCATGAAAACAATTCAGAAAAAGTTGCTTTATTCCATCTGAGGATAGCAGAGAAAGACAGAAAGAAAGTTGTTAAAGTCTGCCAAAGTTGCAGCTTTTTCAAATTAAATAGGTAAATTTGTCAGTTAAATGAATACAACAGAATTACAGAGGACCAAACAACGATATAACATTGTCGGTAACAACGACGGACTGAATCGTGCACTGGATGTTGCTTTACAGGTAGCACCCACTGATTTGTCTGTACTGATTATCGGTGAGAGCGGTGTTGGTAAGGAGATTATCCCACGTGTAATCCACGACAATTCTCCTCGTCGTCGCGAGAAATACTTTGCTATCAACTGTGGTTCTATCCCAGAAGGGACCATTGATAGTGAACTTTTCGGTCATGAGAAGGGTTCTTTCACAGGAGCTATTGGCGATAGCGAAGGTTATTTCGGTATAGCCAACAAAGGAACCATCTTCCTCGACGAGGTGGGTGAACTTCCTTTAGCAACGCAAGCTCGACTACTTCGCGTACTCGAAACAGGTGAATATATCCGTGTTGGTGGCCAGGAAATCCGTAAGACAGATGTACGTATCGTAGCTGCTACTAACGTCAACATGCAGAAAGCTGTTAGCGAAGGTAAGTTCCGTGAAGATTTATACTATCGTCTTAACACTATTCCAATTCAGATGCCACCACTCCGTGATCGTGGCGAAGATATCGTTCTTCTCTTCCGCCTCTTTGCTATGCAGATGGCTGAGAAGTATCATCTTCCAAAAATTACACTCACAGATGAAGCACGCCAGATTCTGTTACAGTACAAATGGCCTGGCAATGTTCGTCAATTAAAGAACATTACTGAGCAGATGTCTGTCCTAAGCGAGAAGCGTGAAATTGATGCAGAAACATTGCTACATTTCATCCCACGTGACCAAGACAGCACACAGCTTGCTACGATACAAAATGGTGGTTCACATAGCTATGAGAGTGAACGTGAGATTCTCTATAAAATTCTCTATGAGTTGAGAGGTAATGTAAGTGACTTACGACGTGATCTCAACAACGTTCGTAAGCAGTTGGAGGAAAGCAGACAACTCAATGGTGCAAGTGGTTTCCAGCCTACTCCGTCAACAGTTTCTAATCTTCCTACCACCACTAACAAACAGCCTATCACTCCAACAAGAACGATAGAACAGGTTGAAGACGCTGTGGCAGAAGAAATATCTGAACCAGAGACACTCAACCTCAACGACATTGGAAAGCAACTGGTGGAGAAAGCCTTAGACCGTAACAATGGTAATCGAAAAAAGGCTGCTTTAGAGTTAGGCATCAGCGACCGCACACTCTATCGCCGAATTAGACAATACGGATTAGACAAAGATTAATCAATAAACACAAAAGGAACTACCCTCTTACAAAACAATGAAGATAGGAAAGAAATTCACATCTATCCGCCCATTGACATGGGGTGTGACAGCTATCTGCTTGCTCTTATTGGTAGCTTGTAGTGTATCCTATAAGTTTAATGGTGCAAGTATTGATTACAGTAAAGTACATACCATTCAGATTGCAGATTTCCCTATCCGCTCTACCTATGTATGGGGACCAATGGGACCAATGTTCAACAATCAATTGAAAGATGTCTTTGCTAACCACACACGCCTACAACAAGTAAAGCGTAATGGTGATATGAAGATTGAAGGTGAAATCACACAGTATCAGCAACGTAATAAGAGTGTCTCAAGTGAAGGATATTCTGCACAAACAGAACTTTCCATCACTGTCAATGTGCGCTTCACAAACAATACAAACCATAGCCAAGACTTTGAACGACAGTTCACAGCTACTTCAAGCTATGAAACTGTACGTAGTCTGAATTCTGTACAGGAGGAACTCGTCACACAGATGGTGAAGGACCTTACCGACCAGATATTCAACGCAACTGTTGCAAACTGGTAGCCATTCCACATCAGTATTTTAATTTCATTGACTATTATTCTGATCACCCCACATAATCGCTTATCGTCCTATGGATATAGCCAATCTTATTAATCATCCGGAGACTCTAAACAAGGAGACCTTATACGATCTCCGGAGTATGCTTGCGCTTTATCCTTATTATCAGCCAGCTCGTATTCTGTTGTTGCAGAATCTCTTTCTGCTCCATGATCCCACCTTCGATGATGAGTTACGACGTGCAGCTGTGTACATCTCTGACCGTCATATCCTCTTCAAACTCGTTGAGGATGCCCATTATCAACTGATTCCAGAACAGAAAAAGGCAGAAAAGCAGTCAATAACTATCAACGCTGAAACGACTACAGAGGAAGACCGTACAACATCGCTTATCGATACATTCTTAGAGCAGATTCCTGAAGAAGAAGATACAACACAGGAAACAGAAGGAAGGCGCAAGCCGACACCTGCTGATGCCACTGTGGACTACGTTGCCTATTTATTGGAAAGTGAAAGTAAGCAAAATGAGGATATAACTCCACAACTAAGAGGACAAGAACTTATCGACGATTTCATCTATAATGAAGGGGGTAAAATCACTTTACAAGACGAGACTGAGTACGAACCTGAAGAGAATGAACACAATGAAGCAGCTGAAAATGAAGATACTGGCTACTTTACTGAAACATTAGCAAGAATTTATATAAAACAAGGTCGATATTCTAAAGCATTGGAAATTATTAGGCGATTAAATTTGGTATATCCGAAAAAAAATCGTTACTTTGCAGACCAAATACGTTTTTTGGAGAAATTGATAATAAATAACAATAAAAAATAAGACAAGAAAATGTACACGTTATTCGTAATTCTTATCGTGATTGCAGCACTCTTGATGATTGGTGTCGTTCTGATTCAGGAATCAAAGGGCGGTGGTCTTTCATCAAACTTCTCATCATCTAATGCTATCATGGGTGTTCGCAAGACTACAGACTTTGTAGAGAAGACTACATGGGGCTTAGCTATCGCAATGGTTATTATCAGTGTAGCAAGTGCTTACGTTGCACCATCAGCAACCACAGATGCAAGTGTTGTTGAGAAAGCTGCATTAGATGACAATACAACAAACCCTAACAACTTGCCTAACTTCGGTGCAAGCCAGCAGAAGCAAGCTGCACCAGCAGCACAGGCACCTGCTGCACCAGCTGCACCAGCAAAATAAGGGAAAATAATAAAAAAGTACGGGAAATATTTGGTCAGTCCAAATAAAACCCGTACCTTTGCACTCGCTAAAAAGAAATAGCCAATATGGTGGATGTAGTTCAGTTGGTTAGAGCGTCAGATTGTGGTTCTGAATGTCGTGGGTTCGAATCCCACCACCCACCCTTCAAGAATTAAGCGGAAGTCTTTTAATGACCTCCGCTTTTTCTTTTGTATATCACTGCCACTATGCAAAGATAGGGTCAGTCCTAAAACCCAGTTGCAAGTCTATTCTCTTAAGCACTCAATTTCGGCACAGTAGATATTTTAAATACCACAAGTGAAGTAAAAAAAATTACTAATTATTGACTGAGATATGACAACGCTTAAAGCAATAATAAAAAGCTAATAGCACATAGAATCACTGCTTGCGAATAAGACCGTAATAAACTTATACAAATAAGTCTTTCAATATTTGGAGTGACAAAGACTCCATTAACAAGAGAAACGATTACACATATTACAAGGATATTTTTATTTTAGTTTGCTGTCACTTTTAACATTTCGCATAAACTTACTGATAATTAAATAGTTATACAACAATTTCATGTGATAGTAATGACAGCAAATTGAAAACGATTTCGAAACATAAAACAGCATCTCCTAACATCTTTTATTTTCTTATCGGTATCTTGTCTGTCTTTGTAGCTTGACGTAGCCCGCTACACCTGCGCACCAAAGACAAACAATCTGCTCAATAATAAAACAAAATATGTTTAGCCTCTAATGAATGATTTGGTTTTAAAACGACATTCTAACGATTTTCTCCTTTATCAATCACCCCACTATTATTCCCCTCCACAGTCAAAGATATATAATAAGTTCCATTTGTTTACCAATTATTTCCTATATTTGCAAAAGAAAGAAATACCTAAACGGAATGGATATATACATTATAAAAAAGAAGTTGGGCAGTAGAAAAGAATTAGGAAGGCACCCTGTAGAAGTTGACGAAACCGTCAATACGCTCGGAGCTCTACTCTACATATTAACCCTACAAGGCCTAACAGAAGCGCAGACCCCAAAAGAGAACCACGCTTTGTCCGACAGTGAAATTGCCGAACAGGCTGAGGAAGGACGTATCCGCTTTGCTGAGAACTATGGCGAAAACCATGACACAATGGCAAAAGCGATGGAACGAACAAAGCAGGCATACGATGATGGTCTCTTCAAAGTATTTATCAATGGTGAAGAAGTAACGGAATGGAATGCCCCTATCACCCTCTGCCAAGGAACAGAAGTCATCTTTCTCAGACTTACAATGCTCACAGGTCTTTATTTTTAAGGTTAAACTTAGAGAGAAAATTGTGAGGGGAAAAAGTATTAGATTCAGCAAAGATCACTACTTTATAAGTCTTATTAACCAGCAAATTCGCATTGGCTGGAACGTATTTACCATCTAAAAACTTATTGAAAGGAATAAAATATGAAAACAAAGAAAGAGTTACAGGAACACTGTCAACAATATATCAATAGCATCAACCTATCCCAATGCAATATATGGGAGAAAAGATTTGTAAACTCATGCAAGGAAGAAGACTATCAATTCAATTACTACCGAAATGTTTTTTACAAAGGTTATGACGAAGAGAAGATTCCTTTCCGTACCATAAAGGAACTTATTTCTGCAGGTGCAAACCTCCCTCACATTCTTCCAAAGAACTATTCCCAGCTTTTAGAACTACATTTAAAGCAGCTTAAAGAACTCTCTCACACGAAAGGTATCTATCGTATAGATGTAAGAAAAGGCATTGATTTACAGGAGATAGCAGATGATATATCTGACACAATGCGTGCCTTCTTTGCCGCAGCTGCCTACGGTCTCACGATTGACGAGCTAATCCGTGGACAATACCCTGACATAACCAGCTATTATCTCTCATTTACTCCTGTACTTACAGCTGCCATCCAGCAGGGAAAACCAGAAACTATCGAAGCTGTGAAAGAGGTACTGACCAGTGAAAACAACGTCGGAATCCTTACGCAAAGCCTCATCACAGCCATAGAGTCTAATAACAACGAAGAGTTGCATACCCTCCTACTCAACGTGCTGAGGGCTGCAAAACTACAGGAAGGTCTGCGCCAAAGTATCGTAGAATGTGGTAATGAATACAGCCTGACATTCTACAAACGGATGCTGGATGTCATTGCCGAAGAAGGCCTTCTGCGTTATAGCTCCGTTAGACGATCTGTTCAAACATGGGCTGGTATCGGCTATGAGTCTGTTACCGACAAGGATATCAAAACAATCTTCGAAGGTATTCATCTGTTCTTAACTCACCCAGAGGAACGCGTAAAAGCCTATACAGATCCGAATGCACTACTCGTTTACGTTGCTTTATATACGGCTGGTGCTGAGGATTTCAGTATTGCACAGCGTGATGCCTTACAGTTAATTGATGGCGACACCCCTATCCAGAACCGTATTGCGGCCATCTACTATCTTGACCGTTCAAGTCATTTCAAAGTTACTGACCACTTCGAGTTCTTTGCAAAGCATCTGGATGATCCTTTCACAAAGGCTTTCTTCATAGAACAATTAAGTTGTACAGCCAGGGAGGAGAAGTATGAATATGGAAAGGTTGACTGCGTTTCGGGAAAGCAACGTGAACTTTTCCAAAAGTTTTTTGATAAGATTGCGAAATGGGAGAAGGAGATTAAGAATAACACGGACTTCACCTTCAAAGGCTTTGAATGGTTCAAAATCCGTCTTTCGCGCGAACACTTCATCAATGCTCTGTGGGTACTTGCCAGCCAAATGAAGACACAGGAAACGATTGACCATATTCTTCTTGAGAAGATACCTAACTGGGGAGTGCACTTCATAAGATATTATAACTATAGCCAAGAGGATAAGAAAAAGAAGCCTTTATACACCTTTATGAAGGAATATTACCCTTTAGGCAGTCCTGAAGCACGTCGCCGGTTCCTTGTTAAGAATATCTTTGGCTATGAAAAAGATGGCTTTGCCTTCCTCTTGACCTTCTTCTACAAGGAAGAATTTACCACGACAGATATCAAGGAGATAGAGAAGAAACTTAAATCCAAGGTTTCTGACACACGAAGTAAGGCTGTACGTGTACTGCTTACGTTGCCCTACGAACAGCTGAAAGCATCATACGAACGCTTGCAGACAACGAAGGGAGACTATATCCCAGCCGCTTTGACTGAGCTTAGGGAGGGCAGCAAACAGCTTACAAAGGACTTTGCTTCTACAAGTGAAGAGGCAAATACAATTGCTCCTACAACCTATCCCGGAGTAGAAGGTGGTTACGGTCTGTACAAGATGGGAGACATTCCGACTATTAAGCTATCCGATCCTTTCTTGACAAAGAATGATTCGCAGTCATTCCTTGGCAAGCTATTTAATAAGATTACCGGTAAGAACCGTGCAGATGCAGGCTCTGTCTTTACCTACAACATTGACGAACTGCGCAAGCTATACACCGAACTGGAAAAGATTATAGAGGACAATGCAGACAAGGAGTATAAGAACTATTGGGGAGGAACCCAAACAATTGGTGACAGTTATCTTTCCTTTACGTCTGACGAGCATACCCTTGATACACTTCCTTATCCTGAACTTTGGAAAGGTTTTCTTGCGGCTCATCCCCTCAAAGACGAGGACCTATTAGGTATCGATATAATGCTTTCTGTACTTGATGACAGCTATAGCAGAGAAATTGTGGAACTGGATGCAGACAACTATCCATTCAAGAATGTGAAAGACATTGAAAGTTGGAAATATACCAGCCATTTCCAGCTTATCATACAGACTTTGCTCGATGATTTAGGAAAGAAGAACCCTTCCCTGATCTTCCGCCAAGCCTATACCCTTCTCGCACTGATATTCTTCTACTGTCCGACTAATAAGTACATAAGAAATTTCCGTTATGGTTCAAACGATGATGGACACGTGTTCCATAGCAGGCTCTTTCACATGGCAATGAGGTTCGCAGAAAAAAACTGGAGGACAGAAGAAGATTTCAAACTCCTCGCAAATATGTCAATGGCAATGTATGGGAAGTATGCGCCAATAGCCCGACTGGATAAGAACCTATACTATTCATACTATACAATCGATGCACTCATATTGTCGCGTTACAACCTTCAAGGTAAGCTGTCTGACGATGCCTTTATGGAGTTACTGCTGAATGACGAAGGAGAAGAACTACGTAATGCAGGAGATTATATCTATAATACACGAGGTCACCGACTTACTTTACAATATGAAGATGATAAGAATGTTGACGCACGTTACGGCAAAGAGACTTACAAGAATCTGGAGAGAATCATCAATAAGATAGCTCAACACCTCTTCAAGATTGAAATGACGCGCCTCAATGCACCGACAACAGCCTCTAATATCATCATCCGTATAAGTAACGCAATGGTACTTCAGGGTGCTGAATATATGGTTACGGCAATGAAAGCATTGGGCAAAGACCACCTGATAGCAAGTAGCTACGGCACTGAAAAGCGTGCAGTGCTGACCGATATCATTGAGCGTACCTTCCCACTCGAAACAGATACGCCAGAAATACTTAAGACAATCAAAGACGACAGACTCTTAGAGTTGGCGTATTTTGCACCGCAGTGGGTTCCACTTATCAAAGCGTATCTCAACTGGGAGGGCTTCGATCTTGCCTATTACTACTTCATTGCACATACTAAGGAGATGGGCGAAGACGAGAAGAGGGCTGCAACAGCACTCTTCACCGACCTCGACCCATCAGATCTTGCCGATGGAGCCTTTGACGAAAAACTCTTCCACGAAGCTTATACCGTGGTTGGAGAAAAGCGTTTCGACCTGTTCTATAAGGCTGCACGATACATCGGAAACAGCAACTATCACAGTCGGGCACGTCGCTTTGCAGACACAGCTCTCGGCAAGATAGACGAAGAAACCATCACAGAACAGATACACTCCAAGCGCAACAAGGATGCCGTATGTTCATTAGGACTGATTCCAGACAAGAGCGACAAGGCTTTGCAACGACGCTATCAGCTTATACAAGCCTTTCTGAAAGAGTCTAAGCAGTATGGCGCACAGCGTCAGGCATCAGAGAAGAGAGTATGTGAGATTGCCTTACTCAACCTCTCACGCGGTGCTGGATATGCTGACCCGATACAGCTAACGTGGCGTATGGAGAGCCAGCAGGTGACTGACAACGCCGCTTTCCTACAAGGAATAGACGTGGAGGGATACACACTGAAACTACAGTTAGCAGAGGATGGCACCAACAAACTCATCATTCAACAAGGTGAGAAGGTGCTGAAAACAGTGCCTGCAAAGATTAAGAAGCATCCTGACTACCTCAATATTGCCGCTATGGGCAAGGAGTGGACAAAGCAGAGAAAGCGTGCCCGCACGATTATGGAGGATATGATGATACGCCAGACACCATTACGCCCACAGGATGTAAAGGTGATTGCTGAGAATCCTATCGTCAGTCCGATGTTCCGCTTGCTACTCCTTCGACAAGGAACAACCACAGGCTTCTATACCAACGAGGGACTGGAGACGCTTAATGGTATCCAGAAGATGAAAGCTGACAAACCGATTACTATCGTCCACGCCCAGCAACTCTATGCCGATGGTACGTGGTCAACATGGCAAAACTTCGTCTTCAGTAAGAAGATTGTACAACCTTTCAAACAGATATTCCGTGAGATTTACATCCCGACACCTGATGAAGCAGAACAAAACGAGTCACTTCGTTACAGTGGGTATCAGATTCAGGTGAAGCAGGCAGCAGCTGCATTGCGTAGCCGTGGATGGAGTGCAGACTATGAAGGAGGGCTGCGCAAGGTATTCTATCGCCAAGGAATCTCTGTTGAACTTTATGCACAAGCCAACTGGTTTACTCCTGCCGATGTGGAAGCTCCCGCCATTGAGTATGTCTACTTCTCATCTACACGTACTTACAACCGACTGAAGATTGCGGATATTGACCCAATTCTCTACAGCGAAGTGATGCGTGATGTAGACATGACAATTAGCATTGCCTTCGTCGGTGGTGTCGATCCAGAGACTGGAAACTCAACGAAGGAACTGCGTGCAGCTATTGTCAAGTGTACTGCTGACTTAATGAAGTTTAAGAATGTAACTGTTTCTGATAACTTTATTCACGTCAAAGGCGCACTTGCCGACTATACTATCCACCTCGGTTCGGGCAATGTGCGTCAGGTTGGTGGCGTAGAGATTCCTATCATCCCTGTACACAGTCAGCACCGTGGGAAGCTCTATCTCCCATTTATGGATGAAGACCCAAAGACGGTAGAGATTGTTTCCAAAATGGTACACCTTGCAGAAGATAACAAACTGAAAGACCCAACAATTCTAAAATGGATTAAACGAGAATAGTGTTAAGACCTATCCCAGATCCCTCTGACTATGGTAAAGCATAGCCCAAAAGGCTATCCATAGCATTGTATTTAGTGCTCCGCACCATTGGTGCTAACGACTCGCACCAATGGTGCGAAGCATCAACACCACACGTGCGGAGTATCAACAGAATAAAAGAAGATAGGAAACTGACTTCTTTTTGACCTGATTCTTGCATATAATAATATGCTAATGACTAACGTATATAGGAAGAAAAATATTAAACCCAAATATCACAAGAAACGGTCATTATAAACAATCGCTTCTGAAAAACTCCACAAACAGTGGTCTACTAAACTCCCAAAAGAAGATTAAGCAGACAAGTAATCTACGCTGTGTACACTCATCACTTCAAGATTGAGCTTTCTGCAGCCTTCGATTCATACTTAGGAGAATGGTTAACCTTCTTACCATAGTCAAGAGAATAGGCTACTTTTACAGAAGCAAAAGAATTATCCCGCTCGCTAACATTATGCTCATAACACTGGTAGTTAGAGGTGAATAAACTTCGTGTACGCTTATTTCCTTGTATAAAGAGATTTCGTGCAGTGACGATTACTGACAGATTTCCGTGACTCCACTCTGCTGACAAATCATAGAGGAATGGTTGGTGTACACGTTCCTGACAACCCATCAAATCCTTACGAGCCGTCTGTGTAGAAGCTGAGAGCGAGAAATCGCCCAAATAATAACCGGCTTCCATACGTGCATAAAAGCATCCTAAACGTTCGTCGGCAGCTCCGCTTACACGGTAATAATCATATCCGCCCTCCCATTTCACATTGAAATCGCTCATAGGCTTCCACGTTGCAGAGAGCAACAGTTGGTACTGATGATAGCGTGTATCGCTCGAATAGGTATTAATCAGTCTACTATTATCCTTTAGATATACATTGGCTATAGCATTACTCATATATTCATAGTTGGCAGAAAGTAAAGCTGACCATTTCTTAAAGTTGACAGAATAAGTCAAAGCAGGACCAAGCAGCGTGGAATTATCCATCGTAGGGTTACCACGACGCACCAAGACACGATCTACCTGTTGCTCTGCAGCATTCACAGTATTCAGTGTCGGAAACGTATTTCCTAAGGCAAAGAACAGTTGTAAAGCCTGATGCTGATTTGGACTCCACGAGAACATTGAGTAAAAACGTGGTGCCAGATGTGTCACCTCCTGCTCTCCACGCAACTTGTAAGCAAGGTAAGACACACCAGGACGAGCCACCAACATTACCTTTCTCCCCCACCGCTTCGCATAATCAACAAAAAACAAGGATTCAGAAGACCGCAGATGCTGCAGACTCGGAGAACTACCTCTATACTCATCTTGACTTATCTTCAAGAATTCAATCAGACTAAACGTTAGATTATGTCCCTTGGGAAGGGGCATCACATAGCTTGAGTTAAAGTTAAGATACGTATAATCTTCTTTCACATCACTCAAGAAAACTCTGTCTTCAAGGCTATTACGCTTATAAGTATTACGTGCATAATAACCATCCAATGAACATTCAAGACTCTTCTCACCCTTGAAATTGCGATTAAAGTATAGGGAAAAGGTGGGTTTTATAGTCTTATCATGCTCAAGAACATTATTCGTAAACAACAAAGGAACGGTATAGCCCGTATATATCAAACTACCATTCAAGACATCATCACGCCTTGTACTGACTTCAACACCGCTTCTAATCATCCACGTTGTACGCTCCGTCCTCCGACTAAGACTGGCATTAACGTAACGACCGATACTCTTCATATCAGTATCATACGCTGCCTCTTGTTTATGAATAGGGTTATCCAGCAGATAATCTGTCGTCGTTTCACCGTAAACCTTAGGGTTCTGTACACTGCTACCTGCCCATAGATTAACATTATAATGCCCGAGACTATACTTTGAGGTAAGGTTGTAATCACCCTTCAGATAGCCTACTCCCTGCAAAGCATCCACTTGTGTATAACCACCCGAAGTATAAGTCTTAACAATATAGTTTATCACAGCCTTGTCGTTAGCATACTTTCCCGAAGGCATATCATAGTATTCTACATGCAGGATATCCTTTGGACGTAACGAAGTTATCTCTCTCACAGAAGCCTTCCTACCGTTGATATACAGCGTTGCCGTACCTACTGGCGTTGTTATAACACCATTCTCTGTATCCACATTGACGCCAGACAACATCATATTCCTTATAAGCTCAAATCCAGAATGAGCATGTTTCCGCTGTTTCGGAGTAGGAATACAGTCGATATGATCCACCTCTCGTTTCGCCATATCACCTGCAACAACCACCTCCTTCAGCTGAACATTCTTTGATACAGAATCAGTCTGTGCAGCAGCAGGAAGTGTCATCACACCAAAGATCACACAAATTATTTTCCTTCTATCCATCTTACTGCTATTTTTCAGTCGTATACAAGCATATATGACATTATATTTAGGCTTTATAACTATCGTCACAAAGTAAGAAAATAAATAAGAAAAAAGCAAGTAAAAAGTTGACAAATGTTATTGAGAAGTAATATTTTTTGCTTTAATTATATTCTACAATAGACAGAGAATGAATAGTATTTACGAAATACAAATATCATCTCATCATTGTAAAGCTGTATATTTCCCCTACATGCTATAGCTTTGCACGGGATCTGCTGATAGTAAACGTATTTCATGCCGCACCTTAACATAAAATTAAAAGGGCATATACAGAGGCTAAAACAAAATTCTCCTACACATTATAAGTCAACAAAAAGACAGATATAAGGTGGTGATGAAATATTACATAAAACGGATATCAATGAAAAAAGGATGCTTTTGAGGTTTCTCTAAAGCATCCTTTTCTTTTATATGATAAGGTTATTTTACTGCATATCGTAAACTACCTGCATAAGTTTCTTACCTAACGCATCAGCAGCCTCCATTGTGTTAGCTTCGCTGTAAACACGAATAATAGGTTCTGTATTTGATTTACGAAGATGAACCCAAGCATCAGGGAAGTCGAGCTTAACGCCATCAATATCAGTTACCTGTACATCCTTCTCCTGTCCATAAAGTTCTTTCACACGCACGAGGATTGCATCAACATCTGTATCAGCTGTAAGGTCGATACGATTCTTTGCTATGAAATACTCTGGGAAAGTCTTGCGAAGTTCGCTTGCCTTCAGTCCCTTCTGTGCCAAAGAACTAAGGAAGAGCGCAATACCAACAAGGGCATCACGACCATAATGGCTTTCTGGATAGATAACACCACCATTACCTTCACCACCAATAACAGCACCGACTTCCTTCATCTTTGTGGTAACATTCACCTCACCTACAGCAGAAGCATAATACTTACCGCCATGCTTCTCTGTCACGTCGCGCAAAGCACGAGTTGAAGAGAGGTTACTAACAGTGTTACCCTTCACATGCTCGAGGATATAGTCTGCCACTGTGACGAGTGTGTACTCCTCACCATACATCTTACCATCCTCCTGAATGAATGCCAAACGGTCTACATCAGGGTCAACAACGATACCCAAATCATAACCACCCTTGGCTACCTCGTCCATGATGCCTGTGAGGTTTGCTGCAATCGGCTCTGGATTGTGAGCGAAGTCGCCTGTAGCTTCTCCATTCAAGAACTTATATTCAACCCCTAAACGATCGAGAAGCTTAGGCAGGATAACACCACCAACAGAATTGATAGAATCAACTACAACACGGAACTTACGATTCTTAACAGCCTCAAGGTCGAGCAATTCAAGGTTCATCACCTCTTCTATATGGCGCTCATCAAATGAATCGTCATCAGTATAACTACCCAAACCATCTACATCTGCATAGACGAAGTCCTCACGCTCTGCAATATCCAAGACCTCAGCACCATCAGCTGCAGTAAGGAATTCACCCTCCTCATTCAGAAGTTTTAAAGCATTCCAATGGCGTGGGTTATGAGAAGCAGTGATAATGATACCACCATCTGCACCACTCATACGTACAGCCAACTCTGTTGTAGGTGTTGTAGCCAAACCGATGTTCACAACATCTGCACCAATACCCATCAGCGTACCGCATACAACATTCTTAACCATTGGACCAGAGATACGTGCATCACGTCCAACAACAATTTTTAGCTTCTTTCCAGGGTGCTTACGTGCAATGAAAGTAGCGTATGCTGAAACAAATTTAACAATATCCAGCGGGTTCAGCGTATCCCCCGCACGACCTCCGATAGTTCCACGAATGCCGGAAATAGATTTAATAAGCGTCATACTTAAAATATGTTTGAAGGGTATTCCCCTTATTGTTCTCTTGCGTTATTAATTTTTCTCGCTCTATTCTTTTACTTCTTCTTTCTTCACCGCCTATTAAAGACCTCTCTGGAAAGTAAGGTCATAATAGCAAGGATAGACTGCCTTTGAAGCATTAAGCTGACCCTGCTGTGAAGGAACGATAAGTCTCACGTGTGACAACTTAGATGAAGCATTAACCAATCTACCAAGAGCAATATAAGGCATTGGAACCAACCAACCTGCAGGAACAGAAGTACTCTGATAGACGTCAGCCATCACACTGGAAGTAGGGTCAAATGAAGCAGTGTATGTTCCACTTGTGTTTGTTACAGACATCTTGTCAACCTTAGGACCAAAGACGAGGAACTGATTAGATAACTGCAGCGTATCTGTAATAAGGTTGCGCTCGCTAAAACGGCAGAGGACAGTGGCTGTCTCGCCTTTTTTAATTACTTCGCCAGTTCCTTTCTCAACAATCTGCATGTAAACACCAGTATTTGGGAAAAGAACATACTGATTCTTCGTTGTATCTGTAGTATTTCCTTGTTTAGCAAACTGCTCTTCACTAATTACTTTTATACCTTTCTTGACTATAAAAGAGTTTATCGCTTCAGTCTCTCGCTCCAACTGATCAGCATAAGTCTCAGTCTTATTACATGAACTAAACGCCAACACTGCAGCTAATACAACAAGGAGAAAATTTATCTTCTTCATTCGTTTTCTTATTTTAATATGTTGTGCAAAGATAAGAAAAAGTATTTAGAAAGGGAAAATAAGAAGTAAGAAAATATATTAAGGTAGGTTGTAAAAAGAAACTTTATAGTAGTTTTATCACTTAGAACCCCTATTTTTCAGGTTCTTCTGTTAAACCCAAATCGGTCATTAGACCACAATATGTATAATTCTTATTAGTTGGGCTCACAAAGGAGGATAACTGCACAATAAAAGACAAATAGATATTATCGCTATCCTTAATCTACAAATAACTTATGCTCATATCATTATCTATTTGTAAACTATTTTCACGTGATTCAAAACCAATACATACTCTTTTGGCTTCTAAAAGATGCCTAATTGACTTGCAAAAGGTGCCCTTTAAGACCCTTACTAACGCCCTTTTGAAGTCCAAATAAGCACCTTTTACGTTGCCGATTTATAACTAATTGATATTCTGCTTGTTACAAAGCTATCACTTGTTTGTGCTTTTGGCGTTATTTATGAATGTTTTATTTGAAATTATGTAATGAATTTTCAAGGTTTTGTCGGTGACTTTTCGAGTATTAAAAAGGATATAATAGAAGATGCGCTTATGGTTACAAAGAAAGGAATCAGCTAAATTACAATAAGAAATGGGAACTATCTACCAAAACTATAGACAACTCCCTATTCTTTTCTACATATTCCTCTGTACAATAGATATTTACATCATTTTTAGAGGAGATGAGGAAGATGCTTCTTCACAAATTGTTCACCTAATCGGAAGCCTTCCTCATAAAGATGCTCAAGCTTATCAACATCTTTCTCCATTCGTCCTACAACAATAGGTTCTTCTGGACGAATAACAAGTATCTTACCTTGTTCCTCCAACTCATCCACCAAGTCGAGTTGCCGATTATATGCTTCTATTCTACGACTCAATGCAACACGTAAACGTGGATAGTTGCGATAGATAAACTTGGGTTGTTTATGGTCACATCCAGTATCTCTCCAACCTTTGTTACGCGTACTGATGACCACATTTGTCTCGTGTCCAGTCTCTATTGAACGCAGTATAGGAATAGAGTCGACAATACCACCATCCAATAAGTCCTTACCATCCACCTCAACAATCTTACTAACATAAGGAAGACTTGAAGAAGCCCGTGCCAACGCATTAAGACGATGCGTATCACCTGACGATTCTGAGAGATATTCTGCAAAACCAGTCTGACAGTTTGTTACCACCATCTCAAAGATATCCCCATTCCTACAATTACGGAAATACTCTTCATAATCAAAAGGAATAAGCTCATAAGGGAAACGATGATAAAGTAAATCTGGGTCAAAAATACATCCCTGCGTAACGAGATGGCGCAAGCCTATGTAATCATACTTGGCAAGCATATCTATATTAGAAATACGGGCACGACGCGGTTGACGACTGGCATACGACAAACCATTACATGCTCCTGCAGATACTGCAACGATGTAATGAAAATAGAGCTTATATTTCATGAAAGCATCCAAAACACCAGAGGTAAATACACCACGCATCCCTCCTCCTTCTAACACTAAACCCGTATTCCTATCTATTTGCATAAAATCTCGTTAAAAAACAACTGCAAAGTTAATAACTTTCAAACAAAAATAACTATCTTTGCATTCAAACCAACTAATAATTGAAATATGTTTAACAAAGAAACCTATGTAAAGCGCCGTGCAGAGCTTAAGAAGCTTGTTGGAGAGGGTATTATTATTCTCTTTGGCAACAATGAGTCGCCTGCAAACTTCCCTGCGAATGGATATTATCCTTTCCGTCAGGATTCATCATTCCTCTATTATTTTGGTCAGAAACGTGACGGATTAGTTGGTGTTATTGATATTGACAATGACACAGAAACACTTGTTGGTGATGACATTGATATCGACGACATTGTATGGTACGGTAGCGTTGACTCTGTAAAAGATATGGCTGATGCCGTTGGTGTAGCCAACACTGTCAACATGAAGGGTCTAAAGACTATTTGTAACAATGCGTTGCGAGAGCATCGTAAGGTTCATTTCCTACCTCCTTATCGTGCTGATATTAAGATTCAAATATTCGATCTCTTTGGTATTCATCCTAATCAACAGAAAGAGTCAGCAAGTATGGAACTTATCCGTGCGGTTGTTAAGATGCGTTCTGTAAAGACACAGGAAGAAATTGAGGAGTTGGAGCGTGCTGCTGTTATTGGCTACAAGATGCACACAACTGCTATGATATTGGGTAAGCCAGGTGTAACTGAGCAGTTCGTTGGTGGTCAGGTTAGCGGTATCGCTAACTCATATGGTTCAATGGTATCATTCCCAACCATCTTCTCTCAGCATGGTGAGATTATGCATGGCAATCCTTCGATGGCAGTATTGGAGGCTGGTCGCCTTGCTCTATGTGATTGTGGTGCTGAAACCATCAACCACTACTGTTCTGACAATACCCGTACATTCCCTGTAAGTGGTAAGTTCACTCAGAAGCAGTTAGAGATTTATAAGGTTGTAGAAGAGTGCCACGATGCAGCACTGGAGCTTTCTAAGCCAGGTGTCAAGTATATGGACGTACACTTTGCTGTATGCCGTATTCTCTTTGACCGTATGAAAGAACTTGGATTGGCAAAGGGCGATACAGATGCAGCTGTAGCTGCTGGTGCACATGCAATGTTCCTGCCTCACGGCCTTGGCCACATGATGGGTATGGATGTTCACGATATGGAGTCATTCGACCAGATTCACGTTGGCTTCGATGAAGAAACTCGCCCTAACCTTGAGCAGTTCGGTACTAACTGCTTACGTATGGGTCGTCGCTTGGAAGAGGGCTTTATCGTTACTGATGAACCGGGTATCTATTTTATCCCAGCATTGATTGACGAGTGGCGTGCAAAGAAACATTGTGCCGACTTCCTCAACTTCGATAAGTTAGATGAGTACAAGGACTTCGGAGGTATCCGTCTTGAAGACGATCTTCTCATCACCAAGGATGGTTGCCGATTCATAGGCAAGGATATTATTCCTTATCATCCACAAGATGTCGAAGACTTCATTGCAGCAAACCGAAAGTAATAAAACATTTAATAATTAATATTTACATCAAGGTTGCCGCAAGAGTATCACTCACAACGGCAACCCCATTTATAAGAAAAAACTTATGAGAAAAACTTTTGTTGTAGCATTGCTCGCTTTGCTTGCGATAGGTGCTAATGCCGCAGACAAGAAAGAGGGTGCAACCTCTAACAAGCCTGTTTTTACTGTAGTAAAGCAGATTCCAATTACAAGTATTAAGGACCAGAACCGTTCAGGTACATGCTGGGACTATTCAACTCTTAGCTACTTCGAGGCTGAGATTTTGAAAAAGACTGGTAAGACATACGACCTCTGTGAGAGTTTCGTTGCTAACAAGACATACATGGAGCGCGCTATTCAGGTTGTTCGTTTCCATGGTGATTGCCAGTTTGCTCAAGGTGGTTCTGCATACGATGTATTGCACACCCTTGAGACTTATGGTATTTGTCCAGAAAGTGCTATGCCATTCCCAGGCTCACTCTATGGCGATTCATTGAACAACTTCAATGAGTTCTTCTCTTTGTTAGAGCCATATGTAAATGGTATTGCACGCAACAAGGCAAACAAGATTTCTGGTCAATGGAAGCAGGGCTTGCAGGGTATCCTCGATGCTTATCTTGGCAAGTGTCCAGAGACGTTCACTTACGAAGGCAAGCAGTACACTCCAAAGAGCTTCGCTGCAAGCCTTGGTTTGAACTGGAGTGACTATGTAACTATTACTTCTTACACACATCACCCATTCTACTCACAGTTTGCTGTTGAGGTACAGGACAACTGGCGTTTCCCATTGTCTTATAACCTCCCAATGGATGAGATGATGCGTATCATTGATAACGCTGTCATGAATGGCTACACAGTAGCATGGGGTGGCGACGTTAGCGAGCCAGGTTTCACTCGTAAGGGTTTGGCTTACATGGTTGACGGTAAGAAGGTTGAAAGCATGAAGGGTAGTGATATGGCTCATTGGCTTGGTCTTTCTGCATCAAAGAAGAAGGATATCATCGACTCACTCGGTGTAAACGTACCAGAGGTTGTTCCTACACAGCAGCAGCGTCAGGAGCGCTTTGACAACTGGGAGCTTACTGATGATCATGGTATGCTTATCTTCGGTATTGCTAAAGATCAGAATGGTAAGGAGTATTATATGGTAAAGAATTCATGGGGTGAGACTGGTGACTACAAAGGTATCTGGTACATGACCAAGAACTTTATTGCAGCTAACACCATGGACTACATGGTAAACAAGAACGCTATTCCTAAGGACATCCGCAAGAAGATGGGTCTCTAAAAGAATAAGACAAGTTGAATTGATAATAAAGAACAAGCCTTTCTGATATCATCATTTCAACAATCTATAAATCATAAACAATCCCGCTCTAATGATTTGGAGCGGGATTGTTGTTTTATTATCAATTGGGCTAATTAGGCTAATGGGGCTAATATCATAAAAAACAGAACCAAATAATACGCCACATAACATACTCATTTGCCATTTTTTTTGTACCTTTACGGACAGAAATAAAAACAATTTAAAATGCAATTTAAATGGAACTACACTCCACCTGCAGATACTCAGGTCAATGCGGCTAAAGACTTAGGGGAGAAATTGGGGATTAGTCCCATTCTCGCTTCGCTGCTCATTCGTCGTGGTATAACGACGGAGAGTGCGGCTAAACGGTTCTTCCGCCCACAATTAGCAGACCTCATCAATCCTTTCTTAATGAAGGATATGGATGCTGCTGTTGATCGACTCAATGATGCTATGGGGCATAAGGAGCGCATTCTTGTCTACGGAGATTATGACGTAGACGGCTGTACGGCTGTTGCGTTGGTGTATAAATTCTTACGTCAGTTCTATTCAAATATCGACTACTACATTCCCGATCGTTATGACGAAGGATATGGAGTTAGTAAGAAAGGAATAGACTTTGCTAAAGAGACAGGAGTAAAACTTATCATCATCCTCGATTGTGGAATCAAAGCAATTGAAGAGATAACCTATGCTAAAGAACAAGGAATAGACTTCATCATCTGTGACCATCATGTTCCTGACGAGGTAATGCCGCCCGCTGTGGCAATCCTTAACCCTAAACGACCAGACGACTCTTATCCTTTTAAAAACCTTTGCGGATGCGGTGTAGGCTTTAAGTTCATGCAGGCATTTGCAAAGAACAATAATATTCCGTTCTCTCGTCTCGTTCCCCTACTCGACTTCTGTGCTGTCAGTATTGCAGCAGATTTGGTTCCTGTGGTGGATGAGAACCGTATTCTTGCCTTCCACGGACTAAAGCAGTTGAATCAAAATCCAAGCCTTGGACTGAAAGCTATTGTAGATATTTGCGGTCTGAATGGTCGTGAGTTGTCAATGAGCGATATTATCTTCAAGATTGGACCACGTATCAACGCCAGCGGACGTATGGAGAATGGTAAGAAGAGTGTTGACTTACTTGTTGAAAGAGAATACAGTTTAGCTCTCGATCAAGCAAAGCATATTGACGAATACAACGAACAGCGAAAGGATGTAGACCGTCAGATGACAGAAGAAGCTAACCAGATTGTGGCTCGCTTGGAAAGTCAGAAGCATCAGTCGAGCATTGTTCTCTATGATGAGCATTGGAAAAAAGGTGTCATAGGAATCGTTGCCTCTCGTCTGACAGAAATCTATTTCCGTCCGACAGTAGTCTTGACACGTGACGAGAACCTTGCAACAGGCTCTGCACGTAGTGTAGCGGGATTTGACGTATATGCAGCTATTAAGAGCTGTCGTGACCTCTTATTAAACTTCGGTGGACACACTTATGCTGCTGGACTAACCATGAAGTGGGCAGATGTAAAGGAGTTCCGTAAACGATTCCAAGCATATGTGGAAGAGCATATTGAACCAGAACAACGTGAAGCAATCTTGGATATTGATGCTGTTATTGACTTTAAGGATATCACAAAGAAACTGCATACTGATTTGAAACGCTTCGCACCATTTGGTCCTGGAAACCCAAAGCCTCTCTTCTGTACGTTAGATGTCTACGATTTCGGAACCAGCAAGGTTGTTGGACGTGAGCAAGAGCATATCAAGTTAGAACTGGTCGATTCTAAATCCAATAACGTAATGAATGGTATAGCCTTTGGACAGAGTGCCTCTGCCCGCTATATCAAGTCGAAACGCTCATTTGACATAGCATACACCATTGAGGATAATGTCTTTAAGCGTGGAGCAGTACAATTACAGATAGAGGATATTAGACCAACTGAAGAGTCTTGATGGTTGATTGAATTTTATTAGTAGTATTCGAACGAATAGGCTTCCTTCAAGCCCCTAAAGTTCAAAGTTCAAACATCAAAGTTCAAAGTCAAATGTCCTACCTTGACATTCTTCATCAATATTGGGGCTATCCTGACTTTCGCGGTATACAGAAAGATATTATCGAAAGTATCGGTTCAGGAAAGGATACCTTAGGACTAATGCCAACAGGAGGAGGAAAGTCTCTCACCTTCCAAGTGCCAGCATTAGCCCAAGAGGGAGTATGCTTAGTCATTACTCCTCTTATTGCATTAATGAAGGATCAGGTTGACCATCTTCGTCATCAAGGGATTACAGCTGCTGCGATTTATTCAGGTATGCGCCATGATGACATCATTACTACTTTAGAGAACTGTACCTTTGGAGGGATAAAACTACTTTATATTTCTCCTGAGCGTATAGGTTCTGATATCTTTCAGGCTAAATTAAGACATATAAAAGTGAGTTTCATCACTGTTGATGAAGCCCACTGTATCAGCCAATGGGGATACGACTTTCGACCTTCTTACCTGCAGATTGCAGACATTCGAAAGTTAGTTCCCAATGCACCTATCCTCGCTTTAACAGCAACTGCCACACCAGAAGTTGTTGATGATATCCAAGACCGTTTAGGTTTTAAAGAGAAGAATGTCTTCCGAATGAGCTTTGAACGTAAGAACTTAGCTTATGTCGTACGCCAGACTGAGGACAAAGAGGCAGAGATGGTACATATCCTGCAATCTATACCTAAGACGGCTATCGTCTACTGCCGTAGCAGAAAACGCACGAAGGAGATTGCACAAATGCTCACAGAACATGGAATCTCGGCTACATGGTATCATGCAGGCTTAGAACCTGGCATTAAAGACCAACGGCAGAACGACTGGCAGAATGATAAGATACGCGTTATGGTTGCTACAAATGCTTTTGGTATGGGTATCGACAAACCTAACGTACGTGTGGTTATTCATATCGATAGTCCAAGTTCCTTGGAGGCGTACTTCCAAGAGGCGGGACGTGCGGGACGTGATGGCAATAAAGCATATGCTGTACTCCTTTATAATGGGCACGACAACCGTACGTTGCAGAAACGCATTGAAGATACCTTCCCTCCTAAAGACTATATCCAGACAGTATACGAACACTTAGCCTACTTCTATCAGATAGGTGTTGGAAGTGGCTATGGATGTATCTTTGAGTTTCCTATTGACAAGTTCTGCAACACCTTTAAACATTTTCCAATACGTGTAAATGCTGCGCTAACAATTCTTCAACGAGCTGGCTATATTGATTATGAGCAGAACCCAGACACCAAGGCACGTGTTCGTTTCCTGTTGAATAGAGATGATCTCTACCGTCTGGACTCACTTACTGACAAGGAGAATGATGTCGTCACTGCCCTACTCCGTAACTATGGCGGTTTATTTTCTGACAGTGGATATATTGATGAAAGCTATATTGCACAAGAAGCTGGACTCGACAGAAACCAAACCTATATGGTATTGGTTAATCTAAGCAAGAAGCGTATTATCAACTTCATTCCACGTAAGAACACACCACTAATCAGCTACACACAAGACCGTGTTGATGGTGTTGACGTTATCCTTAACAAGAGTGTGTATGAGGACAGAAAGGAGCAATTCATAAAGCGTATCAATTCTGTTATTAATTATGCACAGAATGAACGAGTATGTCGCAGCAGACAACTACTATCTTACTTCGGGGAAACGAAGTCAAAAGACTGTGAGCAATGTGATGTCTGCCTTTCACATACCAAAGAGGATGATACGGATGAGAAAGAGCTTATCAGAGGAAAGCTACTAACTTTCTTAGCGGATGGCCAAAAGCACCCTATAACAGAGATTCGACAGTTAAATGACGACTGGGATCTTGTACAACAAGTAATGCGAGAAATGGTTTTGGAAGAGGAAATCCTTATGGATGGAAGTTTCTTACTTCTACCCTAAACTAATTTTATTCTTTCAAAGACAGATATCATGATTATTAAAATATTCATCAACTCATTAAAGTTTGAACTGATTAAGCTTATAACAAGAACAGAAACACTACACTTCTAACAAGTTTTTTTAAATTATGTTTGCTGTCATTTTAACATATAGAGCTAACTCATTATAAGATAATCAATTACACATCTATAATAAATGACACGAGTGACAGCAACTCTTAAACCCCAATTATATTAGATTACAATACGTATAATGCTGTGCTTGTGCTATTGTTTCCTAACAACCGATACGAGTTAAACAAATTGTACCCTACAACGACACACTTCTGTCTCTTCTCTTTCCACATTACTCTTTGTTATTCTTACATTGAAGTCGGTCTCCGTTCCTCGCTGCTCCCGATAGAAGTGAAGTTTATCACCTTGATGTGATTCAGCAACATAAGCTATCTCAAAACGTTTGATACGATGTTGCTTATACCAAGCCACATCCCACAGGTCTAACACATGCTCGATATATTTGACTGAGTTAATATGTCCATTGATATCAACATCATTATAATAAGTGTCTATTGAACGAACAGGAGTGGCATCAGCAGACATCTTCACACGTGATGACTTCTCTATTGGACAAGAATATTCTGTTTCTATATACTCGGTTATCAAACCACCGCGAACAGCAAGAATGTCTGCAGGCTGACGTGTGTCAAGGTCTATCATTGCCCAGACACTCTTACCATAGCCATAAACATGCCCTGTCTCACCAATAACCTTAAAATTACGGCTTGTAAAGGATTTCAAAGCACTATCGACCCAAGTCTCTACAAAGAACTTATCATATGCCTTCGGCATTTCTTCCATCTCAATAGCCAAGCGGCTCAACACCCATGTCTTATTAACTGTATTGAGATAGTTCATACCATAACCGCGGTCGTTGCTATGGAAATCGGCTGCATTCAACATATGATTGCCTAAATGCCCCATAAACAAATGATTGGAGAAGTCGCAATGAAACGGCTCCGCCAAAAACTCATATCTACCTATCCTTGATAACTTTTCCATATAACTCTTTTTACACTAACAAGTTATTACAAGCAGTTATACCACTTTGCTTATTTTATATAACGGAGAATCAGTAAGATTATTCTATTATTTGCAAGGAAAACTCAAATGTCATCCTTATTAATAAACCTTATTAAGAAAAAATACACATATAAACAAAACAAAAGAGGATGCACCTAAAAGATGCATCCCCAATATTTATCGTTCGAAGGATAATCCTTCTTAACCTATTCGGTTAGATTACTTTACGTAAACAACTGCAAGACGGTTAGAAGTTGTACCCTGTACGCCCTTACCAGTAGCCTCGTCAACGATAACACCACGACCCTTGAGGTAGTTAGCAACTACGTCAGCACGAGCCTGTGAAAGACGATCGTTAAGTTCCTTAGAACCCTCTGGAGAAGCTGTACCAACAACCTGAACGTGAACACCCGCCTTAACGTTGTTAAGAGCAGCCTTAGCGTTGTGTGTAAGAGCAGACTTACCCTGAGCGAATGTTACGAATACGAGGTCAGATACTGTGAACTCCTTAACCTTAACAGAAGGAACTTCCTTAACAACTTCCTTAACAACCTCCTTAGTGATAACCTCTGGCTTACGGTTGCGGAGCTCGTTGATCTGAGCGTTCAAAGCATCAATCTCAGCCTGGTCACGTGGAGTAACGATTGTGAAATTGTGTGTACCGTTAGAATTAGCAAACTTGTAAACGAGACCAGCATTCAACTGAACGAATGAGTTGTTGATGTTGTAAGCTGGCTGACCTGCCTGTGAAGCTGCCTTGTAACCATACTCCTGATGATCAGCTAAAGCTACTGGAGCCAAAGCATTACCAGTTGCAACAAGTTCCTTGCTCTTTGACTGACCCAAGAATGCGAAGTTAATAGAAGGCTCTACATAGAACTGGAACTGCTTTGCTGAACCAAAGTTGAAAGCAAAGTCAAGAGCAGCCTTAGAAGTCATACGATTACGCTGATTCTCAGTAGCAGCCTTAACAAGCTTGTTGTTTGTAAATACGTGCATCCAACCAAGACCATAGAGTGCGCTAACCTCGAATGTACGTGGCTCACCCTTGTAACCACCGAACCAGTTGCTAAGGTTTACAGTACCGAGCAAGCTTGCGTTAGTAGCGCGAACTACTGTACCTGTAGAACCCCAAGGCTTGTTTGAGAAGTATGCGTTACCCTCAATAGCAAGACCGAATACTGGAGTGAAGTAACGACCGATACGGATACCAGCGTTTGGATCGAGGTCGCTCAACCACTTGTGACCAGTTGTCTTTGTTGCAACACCACCGTTAATACCAACGTAGATGTTATCAAATGTCTTGCTCTCTGCTACAGTCTGAGCAGAAACAGATGCTGCCATAGAAGCAGCAGCCAACATTAAAACTAACTTTTTCATTGTTTTCTCTGAATTAATTAATATTTGTAAAATCTATAATGTCAATGTTTTAAACTCGGTGCAAAGTAATAAAAAAATAATGAAACAACCAAATTTTTTAGAGGAAAAATTTGCACAGCACCCTATATTATGAGCAAAAGCAACCACAAAGAAGGAAATAAAGAACAATATTTATATTTTTTTCGACTTAATAATACAATAATATATAAGGAAATAAAGCAAAACTGTGCCTTGTAGGGACTCAGCACCATTCGTGTTTACCATCAGCACGACATGTGCGAAGCAATAACACCACACGTGCGAAGTAATAATACGTTGAAATGCCATTACCTATAAGCAAAGAAAAAAGGGACCCGTAGCATCACTGCTTAGGTCCCTTTAACAAATTAGAGAGTTATAAAAAATCAGGTTCACTTTCATCATTACCACAGAGGACTCTGTGGCAGTGCGATTAGATTACTGCTGAGCAATAATCTTCATACCCTCCTCCACTGCTTCCATATTCAGTGGAATGAGTTTATGGTGGCGTTCTGGCAGACTCTTGAAGAGCGCCTTCTTGAGTCCATCGGTGCTGACTACAGGACAAACCTTAAGCAGACCACCTAAGACAATCATATTAAACACCTTTGCATTCTTCATCTCAGCAGCCTTATCCATTGCATTGATGCGATAGACTGTGATGTCCTTACGAGTAGGTGGATTAAAGACTCCATAACCATCATAGATAAGTAAACCGCCTGGCTTAACCTTTGGTTCGAACTTATCCAATGAAGGCTGGTTCAAAACAATCGCTACATCATACTTGCTGAGAATAGGAGAAGAGATACGTTCATCGCTTACAATGACAGTAACGTTGGCTGTACCACCACGCTGTTCTGGACCATAAGCTGGCATCCATGTTATCTCCTTATCTTCCATTAGTCCCGAATAAGCCAGAATCTTACCCATAGAGAGTACGCCCTGACCACCGAAGCCACTAATTATTATCTCTTTTTTCATATTACACCTTAATTTATATGGGAGACGACTTAAAGACCTGTAGTGTCTTTCAAATCTCCCTTTTCATATTCAGGGAACATATTCTCACGCATCCACTCGTTAGCCTTTACAGGAGTAAGTTTCCAACCACTATTACAGGTTGCAACAATCTCTACTAACGAGCTTCCCTTTCCTTGCATACTTGCTTCAAACGCTTTGCGTATAGCACGCTTTGCTTTATTGATTGAAGCAACGGTGTCAACACTCTGACGAGTTACATAGCAGGTTCCTTTCAGACGACCTGCCAACTCCGTAATGTTCAGATTATAGCCATGCAATTCTGGCTCACGACCGTATGGACAAGTTGCAGTCTTCTGACCCATAAGCGTTGTAGGCGACATCTGACCACCTGTCATACCATAAATGGCATTATTAATAAAGATAATTGTAAAGTTCTCACCACGGTTCAAAGCATGGAGTGTCTCTGCTGTACCAATACAGGCAAGGTCACCATCGCCCTGATAAGTGAATACCAAACGATCTTCCCAAAGGCGCTTAATACCCGTTGCTACAGCCGGAGCACGACCATGAGGAGCCTCCTGCCAGTCGATATCAAGATAGCGATAAGCAAACACGGCACAGCCAACAGGGCATACACCAATCGCCTTATCACTCATTCCCATCTCTTCGATTACTTCTGCAACTAATTTATGAACCACACCATGCGAACAACCCGGACAATAGTGCATTGTCGTATCGTTCATCAAAGTAGGCTTCTTATACACCAGATTCTCAGGTGAAATGATATCATTTGCCATAATATACGTCCTCCCTTCTTACTTTACTAACTTTTCCTTGAGTGCCTTAACAATCTCTTCAGGGTCAGGAACGATACCACCTAAGCGACCAAAGTGTTCTACTGGTAAAGCTCCGTTGATAGCCAAGCGCACGTCTTGTACCATCTGACCAGCATTGATTTCGCTTACCAATACACCCTTCTTACCCATGCACAACTCTGCAAGTTGCTTGCTTGGGAAAGGCCATAAAGTGATTGGACGGAACAAACCGACCTTCAATCCTGCCTCACGAGCTAACTCAACAGCTTTCTCACCGATACGTGCAGCACTACCGAAACTAACGATTACATAGTCTGCATCTTCGCACTGCTGTGTCTCAAAGCGTACTTCGTTCTCACGAATCTGACGATACTTCTCCTGTAAGTGGAGGTTTCTTTCTTCCATTATCTCTGGCTTCAATTCCAAAGAGGTAATGATATTAGGATTACGATCAGGTGTATGACCCATTGAAGCCCAAGGACACTCCTTACGGATTTCCTCCTCTGTACGACGTGGTTTCTGTGGAGGAAGGACAACCTTCTCCATCATCTGACCAATCACACCGTCAGAAAGAATCATTGCAGGGTTACGATACTTGAATGCTAACTCGAAAGCCAAGTCAACAAAATCAGCCATCTCCTGTACAGAATTTGGCGCCAATACAATCACATTGTAATCACCATTACCACCTCCACGTGTTGCTTGGAAGTAGTCACTCTGACTTGGCTGGATAGTTCCAAGACCTGGACCACCACGCTGAACGTTAACAAAGACGCCTGGAAGTTCTGCACCAGCCATATAGCTGATACCCTCCTGCATCAAAGCTACACCAGGTGATGAGGAACTTGTCAGCACACGCTTACCAGCACCAGCACCACCATAAATCATATTGATAGAAGCCACCTCGCTCTCAGCCTGAAGAACAACCATACCAGTTGTCTCCCAAGGCTTTAAGGCTGAAAGTGTCTCAATTATCTCACTCTGAGGAGTGATAGGGTAACCGAAATAGCCATCAGCACCGCAGCGAATAGTTGCATGAGCAATAGCCTCATTACCCTTCATTAGTTTTACATCTTGTTCTGCCATAATTATTCCTCCACTTTTTTACGATAGACTGTGATACAGCCATCAGGACAAACCGTAGCACAAGCAGCACAACCAATACAATCATCTGGTCGTGCAGACTCTGTATACGGATAGCCGTGGACATTTACCTTTTTCTGAGCCAATGCAATAACATCTTTCGGACATGCAACGATACACAACTGGCATCCTTTGCATCGATCTGTGTCTACCACAATGGCACCTTTCATCTTGCTCATAGTTTTTGTATTTTAAGGATTATACGCATCCTTGTTATAGAAGTTGAGAATATTCTCCACCATCTCTTTTGCGATTACTGCTGGAGAATTAGGGTCCAACTCGATAGCCTCCATATAATTGGCTAAGGCTTCTTGCCAGTCGCCTCTCTGTCGGCATTCATTACCTCGTTGGAAATATTCTTCTGCTGTCATCTACTTATAGTATTCTTTCTTGCCTGCAGCAAGTGTATTTTTCATTAGTGAACAGATGGTCATAGGACCAACCCCACCTGGAACTGGCGTAATAAAAGAGCAGAGAGGAGCAACCTCTTCAAATTTCACGTCACCACATAGTCTGAAGCCACTCTTACGTGCCTTGTCTTCAACACGTGTTGTACCGACGTCGATAACCACTGCACCTGGCTTCACCATATCAGCTGTTACAAATTCAGGTCTGCCAATAGCTGCGATAATGATATCTGCCTCCTGACACTCTTTCTTCAAATCCTTTGAACGAGAGTGGCACACGGTTACAGTTGAATCACCATACTGTTTTTGCATCATCAACTGTGCCATAGGTTTACCAACAATATTGCTACGACCTAAGATAACACACTTCTTACCAGAAGTCTCTATATGATAATGCTGCAATAAGGTAAGAATACCCAATGGTGTTGCAGATATAAAGCAAGGTAGACCAATAGCCATACGCCCCACATTGATAGGATGGAAACCATCCACATCTTTGCGATAGTCAACAGCCATAATAATCTTCTGCTCATCGATATGCTTTGGCAAAGGAAGCTGAACAATGAAGCCATCAACGTCTTCATCCTTATTCAGCTTATCCACACAGGCCAAAAGCTCTTCTTCTGTCACATCAGCCTCAAAACGAATGAGCGTGGACTTGAATCCACATTGCTCACAAGCAATTACCTTATTCTTAACATAGGTTTCACTTCCCCCATCATGTCCCACCAAAACGGCAGCTAAATGAGGTTGTTTACCACCTGCGGCAACAATCGCCTTCACTTCTTCGGCAATCTCCTGCTTTATCGCAGTTGCTGTTGCCTTTCCGTCTATTAACTGATATTCCATAGTAATGATATTATTTGATGAATATGTGTCTTTTACATCTTCGGCATATTTGGCATTCCCGGCATACCCTTCATCTTGCTCATCATACCAGCCATCTTCGAGCCAGTAACCATCTTCATCATTTTACGAGTCTGGTCGAACTGCTTAATGAGTCGGTTCACCTCTTGTATATTGGTACCAGAGCCCTTAGCAATACGCTGACGACGAGAGTTATTGAGCAGTTCTGGATTCGTGCGTTCCTTCGGTGTCATACTCTGGATAATTGCCTCAATACCCTTGAAAGCATTATCGTCAATATCGACATCACGGATAGCCTTGCCTACTCCAGGAATCATAGAAGCGAGGTCCTTTAAGTTACCCATCTTCTTGATTTGCTGTATCTGATTATAAAAATCGTTGAAATCAAACTGGTTCTTCTGAATCTTCTTCTGCAGACGCTTTGCTTCTTCCTCGTCGAACTGCTCCTGTGCACGCTCAACAAGCGAAACAACGTCACCCATACCCAAGATACGGTCTGCCATACGACCTGGATGGAACACATCAATAGCCTCCATCTTCTCGCCCGTACCAATGAACTTAATAGGCTTTGTAACGACTGTACGGATAGACAATGCCGCACCACCACGTGTATCACCATCAAGCTTTGTGAGAACAACACCATTGAAATCCAAACGATCATTGAACTCCTTGGCTGTATTCACTGCGTCCTGACCTGTCATTGAGTCAACAACAAACAGTGTCTCATCAGGATGAACATGATTCTTAAGACTCTCAATCTCATTCATCATCTCCTCATCAACGGCCAGACGACCAGCTGTATCGATGATGACAACATCGTGACCCTTTGCCTTTGCCTCAGCAAGTGCGTGATCAGCAATCTCATTCACATTCTTGTTCTCAGGCTCGCTATAGACAGCTACACCTACCTGCTCGCCCACAACCTTCAACTGGTCGATAGCTGCAGGACGATAGACGTCACAAGCAACCAACAAAGGATTCTTATGCTCCTTTGTCTTGAGCATGTTTGCCAGTTTACCAGAGAATGTTGTCTTACCAGAACCTTGTAAACCACTCATAAGAATGATAGAAGGACGACCTGATAAATTCAGACCGACAGCCTCACCACCCATCAACTCTGCCAACTCATCATGTACAATTTTAACCATGAGTTGTCCAGGCTTAACGGCTGTGAGTACATTCATACCTAATGCCTTTTGCTTTACGGTATCAGTAAAGGTTTTTGCAACTTTATAGTTAACATCGGCATCAAGAAGCGCTCTGCGCACGTCCTTCAGGGTTTCTGCTACATTTATCTCTGTTATCTTTCCCTCTCCCTTGAGAATCTTAAAGGAGCGTTCAAGACGATCACTTAAATTTTCAAACATTGCTTTTAAAAGTAAACTTACTATTTTCTTATTCTATCTTACAAAGATAATAAAAAGGAAAATAATACCGCAAGCGAACGACCCCTATTTTAATGTATTTTAAAACACAAACCTTATAATAATGCGCATATAAATAGACTTTGTGCAAAAAAATGTAAAACAAATCATGCTTAACCCCTACTTTTTCACTTAGAGTGAGGAGAGAACGTAAGACATAACAAAAAAGATTGATTTATTAGATTACAATTCAGCGTCCACAATTTAAACTTAAAAGTAATGGTCAAGATACTCAAAAGACCTTATAAATAAGGTAGAACTATTTACTCGTCGTGCAAGGACAGATTAAGCCCCACTCTACTTTGTCCTAATTTTTCACAAACTCATTTTGAATTGATGCTCAATTCGCTTCTAAAAGACGCCCAATAAGCTTGCAAAAGGTGCCCTTTTGGAAGGTTACTAACGCCCTTTTGAATCCTTATTAAGCACCTTTTCGCACAGTACATTATAACTAACTGATAATGGGATAGTTACAATCACTTTAAAATTAACCATTTCTTGCTTTTTTGAAGCATAAGAAAAAGAATAGATGTAAATATTTTTCAACCGCAAACAACATAATAAGGTTCTTTTAAAATAAACGCGATTGAGTTTATCACATTACTATAATTTATTCGTCTACCACTTACGAAAATATAGAAATAACCAAGAAATGATTGCTGCACACAAAGAAAACTATGCAGAAGAACACAAAACGAAGTACCGACAACGCTCTACCAAAAAGTAAAAACGATGTCGGTACTTAGTTTATTAGGAGTAATCTTCCAAGTAAAGGGTAGCTCCTACTTATTTACGTCCTATAAAGCTATGCAAGACAGTTGATGATTTCCGTTACAGACTTACAGCCGTGACGGTCGAGCCAGTCATTAATGCCATCGCGCACCTTTATCGTAACCTGTGGATCAAGGAAATTCGCAGTTCCTATCTGGATTGCTGTAGCGCCTGCCATAAGGAACTCAATAGCATCCTCAGCAGTAGAAATACCACCTAAACCGATAACTGGTATCTTCACAGCCTTTGCCACATCATTGACCATTCTGACCGCTACAGGCTTTACAGCTGGACCACTCAAACCACCCGTACGTATGCTCAACTTTGGACGACGACGCTCAATATCAATCGCCATTCCCATCAACGTGTTAATCAGTGATACTGAGTCAGCACCCTCATCTTCGCAAGCACGTGCTATGCTGGCAATGTCAGTGACATTAGGTGAGAGCTTCACGATCATGGTCTTGTGGTAATGCTGGCGAACAGCCTTCACAATGGAAGCAGCTCCAGAGCAGGTGACACCGAACGACATACCGCCTTCTTTCACGTTAGGACAAGAGATATTCACCTCGATAGCAGGAATACCTTCCAACGCATCAAGTTTCTCTGCAGTCTCTGCATACGTCTCGGGCGAATTACCACTGACATTGACAATCATATTCGTGTCGATATCTTTTATCTGAGGATAGATATGTTTGATGAAGTAATCTACTCCCTTATTTTGCAAACCTACGCAGTTAAGCATTCCCTGAGGTGTCTCTACCATACGTGGATAGTCATTTCCCTCACGTGGTTCCAGTGTCGTACCCTTGACGATAATACCTCCAATTTCCTCCAATGGTACGAAATCAGCAAACTCCAAACCATAGCCAAAGGTGCCACTGGCTGTCATTACAGGATTCTTGAGCTGTAAGTCATTTATCTTTACACTTAAATCAGCCATATTATAATCATCTATTTTTACAAAACTATGTGATTGTATGCTTCCTTTTCCTATTTAGTACTATTAATATAATAGGTATCATAAAAGGAAACTAAGCTTCAACCACTCTTTTCTGATTTATTCTCCCCACATCAATCTACGTGTATCGAAGACTGGACCCTCTGTACAAACACAGAGATTTCCCCCTGTCGTTTTCTCTACACAACACAGACAAGCACCAACACCGCACGCCATCATATTCTCTAACGATGCCTCGCAAGGAATTGATGCCTTATGAGCATAACGTGCCACTGCCATCATCATTGGCTTAGGACCACATGTAGAAATACGGTCAAAACGCTCTGTGGACAAAACAGAATGATTTGTGACAAACCCTTTCTCACCTGCAGAACCATCCTCTGTAGTGATACATACCTTTCCATACTTCTCGAAAAGCGGTACCTCTGCTAAGTCGGCTGCTGTACGAGCTCCCAACAAAAAGACAGGCGAACCACCAGCATCCTTTATCTGCTTACCGAAATAAAGCAACGGAGCAACGCCTACACCACCGCCTACAAGCAATACACGTTCTGACGGACTTGCCAAAGGGGCAAACGTATTACCCAAAGGAAGAACGCAGTTTAACCTATCGCCCTCACGCAGACGTGCAAGCGTACGCGTACCTTCTCCTACAGTTGCAACAAGCAGCCACAACTCATTACGCTCTTTATCAACAAAATTAATAGAAATAGGACGGCGAAGAAAGGTAGAAGGCGAGCCGTCCACTCTCACCTCTACAAACTGACCAGGCAGCATCTCTGGAAGCGGTTTCTCATCTGTCAGCTTAATAAGGACATTCCTTGCATTGACACGCTCCACAGAAGATACCTTCAAGTCGAGGACATACTTCTTCATCTTTGCTTTGCTTTTTAAAACTATGCAAATATAGATAAAATATTCCGATTATAGACTGATTGAAGAAAAAAAAACAGAAAGAAATCCTACTAAATTGCTATCACTTACTTGCAAAGAGATCCTGTGGAGCCTAAATATTCGTAGGAGTTTTATGATTTCTTTATATTGTAAAAACAACCTGTCTCATAGTGCAGCTCTGTGAGAGAATAAAGGCGACCAAAGACATGTAGTACATTGCAACTGGAGAGTATGAAACACAAAATTTTCACAAAATAAGGTTCAAGGAGTAAGAATAAAGACATAAGACACTATTCAATTGCTTTATCAAGTATAGGTAAATAGTCCGCCTCCAACAAATAATTTTCTCAAATTATACTTTTCTGTCACTACTGTCACCCAAAGAGAGTGTATAACTAATTAATTTATAAGGAGTTTGTGCTAAATGTTAAAATGACAGCAAACTAAATTAAAAGTAGATTTGTATTTAATCGCTCAAAAAAGCTTATCTTGTCACTTCAAAACTCTGGATAGACATGATAAAAACGTAAGAACCAATAGTAGCAATAAGAGAAAAAACATTGTGTTTTTTAAGTACGTTTGGATGCAATAAGCGCCTAACTGATAACAAAGACTAATAATCAAGCTTGAAACAAAGGCTTGTAAGAAGGACTACATAGATTCTTATAAAATAATGTAGGCTACATAGAAATTGTTTTAAAGCTTATCTGATGTAACTTTGCACTCGGAAGTTAACGAATACGTTTACAAACTCCGAGTGCTATTCTTTAAATATCAATTTCGCATTCCGAAGACTTACTTTTTTGGAACAAAAGTCTCCCATGTTTGGTCATCAAAGAAGATACGAATCTCCGTGATACGACGTTGCGGTTTGTCAATATATTTTACCTCTGTGCGAGACGGACTTTTATACATATTATCACTATATGGAGAGCTTATCTGTTCTGTCTCTGGCTGTGAGGATGGAGTAGGATAAGGAAAGTCAAGCATACCCTCAGAGGCTCCAGGAGATACCATCTCGGCTTCTCCAGCTGAAGAATTAGGTTCAGTAACCTGATCCTTAAACATAGGTCCTTGTCCGTACAGAAGCCAATCAAGATTAATCTTTGTGAACTTACTCTTGATAGCTTCAACTGTATTTAGAGTTGGTTTTGTTCTTCCAGTAAAAATACTACTGAGAGATGCTGATGAGATTCCTATGAAATCTGAGAAAGTTTGTTGAGTCATATGCTGACTCTCCATAAGCTGTCTGATTCGATCTTTCATATCCAAATTCTATCGTTCGTTAGCAAATAGAGGAGTTTTTAAGCTGATTAGGCACCTCTTTAATAACTTTACAAAGGTAAACATAATATTTTAAATCTCAAAATAATGAACTAAGGATATTTCATTTGTATATCTTACTTTTGATATTTACATTTCACAAATATAAATAACTAAACATGTGCACTTCTAATATACATTTACAAAATGATATATACAAACCTACATGATATCAAAGGAATAAATAAGCAGAAAACTCTAAATTACTGGCTATAAACAACCTTTATTGACGTATACAAACCTAAAATAGCAGAATATGCAATAAAAAGGGAGATAATAAGAGTTTAAGCTGACAAAAGTATCAATAAATTACAATAAAACACTGATTAACAACGTATTATCTATTAGAACTACTTAATGTATGAAAATACATATTGATTTATAAATGCAAATATTATAATTTTAATTTGCAAATACATTTTTATATGTGCAGTTTTTAACACAAAAAATTATTCCTATTTATCAACATATACAAACATAAAGTATGGAAATATCTGTTTCCATTTTACAAAGCTAAAATTAAAAGAATGTGAAATACAAATCAGCTATTACGAAAAAATGCCATTTTTTGCGTGCTTAAAGTATTTACGAACAAGGATAAAGAAGACGAAAAATACGCGAAAAATGAATAGGGTAAAATGAGCTAACTACCCTATTACTCAATAGAAAACATAAAAAAAGCACCCTTTTCAGAGTGCTTCTTTTAGCTTAAAAAATCATGATTTCTGATAAAAACAGGAGATTTTTATGCTTCAAAAGCATCAAAAATCCTTCTATTTTTTAGTGAAGTATGAAGAAAATTAGCTCTTTCATCAAATCTCCTGCACCAGTATTAGGATTATCTAATCCTTTACTCTTCCCATCGATGTCTCGAATCTTAGAAATTATCTCCATCGTTTTGCGAGCGGAATAATTCTTTTGCCCTATTACAAAATCTTTAGCTCCCCATGTATTACGCAAATCTAAAGCAGCAGCAATATCTTGTTCCGTATTTTTTCGAGGAGAATAATGAACTATCATCAAACTTTGGAAATAAGAAAAGAGTAATGGAAGGAAAGAATAAAGAGAACCAGCTTTTGGATTAT
>OGGI01000438.1_pt1 | contig 42816 bp, 53 predicted proteins | sample 1571051 | NCBI WGS metagenome assembly OGGI01 (sample SAMEA2582075, study PRJEB24529) | metagenome | biome: Human gut stool | place: China | collected 2011 | reverse complement strand
GCCAAGATGACTTCGTAGCAGAAGTAATGGCATCTGTTGGTAAATAATTAATAAATAATAAGAGAACACCGTACCGTGTTCTCTTATTTTGCAATAGAGGAGTATACAAATGGCAAAGAGACACTTTAAACGTATTGTTTTGAAGTTGAGTGGTGAAGCATTAGCGGGTGATCAAGGTTTTGGTATTAACCCTGATGTAGTTGAAAAGTTTGCACAAGAAATCGCAGCTTTGGCAAAATCCACTGATTTAGAAATCGCTATTGTTGTTGGTGGCGGTAACCTATGGAGAGGGTTAGCTGGCAGTAATCAAGGTATGGATCGTGCTACAGCTGACTATATGGGCATGTTGGCAACAGTGATGAACTCCTTAGCATTGCAAGATGCATTAGAACAAGCTGGCGTGGATACTCGCGTACAAACAGCTATTGAAATGCAGGAAATTGCAGAGCCTTATATTCGTCGTCGTGCAATTCGTCACTTGGAGAAAAAACGTATCGTTATCTTTGGCGCAGGCCTTGGGAAACCTTATTTCTCCACTGACACAACAGCTGCATTGCGCGCTGCAGAAATTGAAGCTGATGCAATTTTGATGGCTAAAAAGTTTGCTGATGGTGTATATGATTCTGATCCAAAAACAAATCCTAATGCCGTTAAATTTGATGAATTAACATATAATGACATTATTACAAAAGAATTAAAAGTAATGGATTCTACATCCACTACATTATGTAAAGACAATAATATCCCTATTATCGTTTTCAGCATGGATATTCCTGGTAACATTACCAAAGCTGCAAAAGGTGAAGAAGTAGGGACTATCGTTCGCGGGGATTAGTCCAAAGTTAAAAACCCAGTAAACACGTAGTTTACTGGGTTTTCGTTTTCTTAAAATTATCAAAAATCGCTATATTTCGTTACGGTAGCTCACCCGTGGCTCACCCTTGATTAGGTCATCGTAGGTCGGTAATTTATTCACAGCTTCTACATATTGATTCGTAGTCTTATGCGTGTAAATGTCTTGTGTGATATTGCTAGCAGTGGAGTGGCCAACAATGTGCTTAACAATAATTTCCGAAATTTCGGCATTGCTGCACATGGTAATGAACGTATGCCTTGTATCATGTGGCACATGTTCGCCCAAGTTGAGTTCTCGGCATATCTTAGTAAAGTGAGTACGATATATGTTTTTACTGGGAGATTTTAATAGCACATTTGAACGATTGAATAGCGCTTCGTTGTAGAATGCCGATACAATTGGGTAAATGCACTCCGCGATTGGTATGATTCTACGCTTACCTGCATCCGTTTTAGACCCGCCAATCATATATCGTTCCTTTAGATGCACATCCTCGATTTTAATGCCGTATAACTCTGAAATTCTGAGTCCAGTGTAAATATAAAGTAGCAATATTTGAGCCGTACGCTCGTTTTTATGTTCCCATAGTGTAATTATATGGCTCGGAGTAAAAACTTCCGCTATGCGTGTGCTAGGGGCATTTTTCGAGATTATAATATCGCGCATATAATTCTTTGTTAACACCTCGTGTTTAATTCCTACATTCATTACACGCACCAAGATAGCCTTGACCGATTGGAGGTAGGATTGCTTCCTGGTCGGGTCATCAAAGAATGATTGAACGTGAGGAACACGTAATGTGGTGACATCCTGTGATAAGAGATGCGCAAAATGGTCTCGCACAATTTCAATCTGCTGAATCCGTCCTTTGGTCAACCCTTGACGCTCTGACTCGTCAATCGTCCAATCAAACACCTGGCCAAAGGTAGTCATCTTACGTTCCGCAAAAGCGTCTGGGTTACTCGCAAATTGTGCTAAGGCCTGGTATGCGTCAGCTTGCTTCGCAAAAGTCCCTAGCGAGCGCTTAATAGGTTTTCCTTCAGCCGTCCATCCTGCTGTGATAACAGCACGATAGGGCTTACGAAGGTTTTTATGTTTCATCTTATATACGGATCCTGTTCCGTTGGCTCGTTTCATGGCCATAATATATCCTCCTATAACTAAGCCCCTATCCGATACTACTCAGATAGGGGCTTTACTTTATTTAAATTGAATTTGTTTAGCCTCTCCGTTTAGGTAGTAAGTTACTGTAGGCTTATTAGCATTAATGTAATTAACAAGTTCCGGCTGAACCGGTGCTATGTACATAGTGTGGTAAAAGAATGATGAAGGGAACATATCGAATCGGCGCGCAGGTGGAATAGTTTGCACAAGTTGCCAATGTGCTTGTACAGACTTCCCATTAGGGAAAGTAAGCGTGGAGTTCTCTCCGCCCTGGGCGGATGTGAGTGTCCAGTCCTCAAGGACTACACTGGTTACGGTATGGCCAAGCACCGACTCATTTCTAAACTCGATGGATGGTTTAGGCCATAGGGCGAATAGGGCTACGCCTAGGATGACTATAAGGCTAATAAGAATAGCGATAATTGATTTAAGCTTCATTGTTACCTCCTTGTCCAGCTTGGTTCTCTTTTGCAGACTTTAATTGTTTAATCAGGCCTCTTGATATTTCAAACATTTTAATATCTTTCGGCTGTTCATAAAATTGATCAATAGTAAAATTCAAGAACGAATCAAGTTTATCACGTTGGTGAAGTTGCCCCAGAGCCAAGAAAAATCGGATAAATGTATCTGGATTGTCTAATAGATGAGTTAGAATGGTGCCTACCTCCCGATATTTATCTATCATTGCTTTGGTGGCCAAAGGTAGGTCCTCCCTTAGTGTGGCCACTATGAGCTCCTCAAGAGAATTTTTATTAGCCTTAACTATTATATCGCTATCGTCATTGTGATTGAATGAGGTCTTTTTTATGCGCAAATTATTCATGAACAAACGCGCCAAATCGTTTCGTATTTCTTTCCGGAGCTTTGCGTCTTGGGAGTCCGTCAAATGCTGTATGTAATCATTCATGTTATGAAACTCTTCAAACTTAATGGTATATTGACCTAAATCTGTAGAGTCAACGGATTGTAAATCTTTTCCCAATATGTAGTTCATATCAACATTAAATAAAGTAGCATATGCCCGAATGTAAGGCGCGGATGGTTGGCTCTTGCCATTCTCCCAACGGGAAACCATGCTTTTGGATACGCCATCGCCCTTAACATCAACTCCTGCCTTTTGAACTTCCAAGGAAAGCTTTTCTCTAAGATCATCTATGGTTAACCCTTGCGCGGTACGTAATTCTTTTAATCGTTGCCCTATTTTAACTTTTAATTGATCTTCTTTAACATTTGAAGATGTACGTAATTTCATAGTCATTTTTAAAATTCACCTTTCCTCACTTAAACCCTTTCCCTACCTATATTATACTTCAGATGTTCCTCAATAGGCAATTAAAATTTATGAGAAATCACAAAAATGTTGTTGACAGGAACTTTTGGCGGTGCTATCATGTACACATAAGGCAACTCGGCAACATTAAAGAGAGGCCGATAGAACAATTTGATATTGAAAGGGGGCGGGGTATGTGATACCACGTAAAGCAATTTCTCCATATCGAAAGCTTAAGAGCTTTATGGTAGAAAATGACATTTCTAATACCGCAGCCGCAAAGGTGATAGGGGTTAAGCCAAACACTTTCAGTAAGAAGCTTAACCGCATCAACACAGACTTCACATTACAAGAAATGCGTACGCTGTGTATAACCTATGACCTTGATGCGAATGTATTTTTTTTACATTAAAGGTTCCTATTTAGGCAACTTTTTATTTTTACTTGGAAGTTCCTAATTAGGCAACTTAAAAGGAGGCAGTCAATATGAACAAACGTAAATCCTGCGTAACGTACCTGTATCAAGATTCACTCGCTCGTCGGATGAAGGAGCTCGGTGTATCTCGGTCAGAGTTAGCAACCATGACGGAGCTTTCACCATGCACAATCCTTACGGCGTGTAATGGTAGACCGGTATCGGTACGAACAATCGCCAAAATTCTTGAACACTTACAAGTTGATGCATCTGAAGAAGATGATTTTTGGGGCATTGACCCTGTATAGGAGGTAATTATGATTCCTGAAAAAGATGATCGTATCATCATCGAACATTTACACGTCCAACAGATTCATCGAACCGCTAAGATTGACCTCTGGTTCAACCGAATCTTTGGACTTTTGATGGCGGTAACACTTGCAGTTATCCTCATCTACTTTGTCACTGTGTTGGCGATGTTATGAACCCCACCATTACAGTGAAACAAATGGCTAGCGTTTTAGGCCTAACCCTTACCGCGGTTAGAGAGGGCATCGCCAATAACCATTATAAGGCCTTCGCCTATTGTTATGGCAAAGGCAAGAAACGAACCTTCGTCATTGACCGGTTCGGATTTGAAACATACCTGGCTCGAACAGGGAGAAGTGAAGAGTACATCAAGGAGGCATTTAATCATGCATGCATTTCTTAAATTAGTAGCCGGATTAATCCTTATGGGCTCCGTTGGTAGCCTCGAGATTGACCGCATAGGCTTTACTCAGTATTTTGTGCAATGCGCATTAGGGGTAGCCCTATGGATTGTGGCCGAGCAAGGTCAAACAATCAGGCGGCTCAAAAGGAGACAACGATGAGGCGGAAACCAATCATCCCGATGATGCGGCTCAAGAACGGTTTCGACCTTAAGAAACTGATCTACGATAACACACCATACGGGTTATGCAGTTTCGGCGAAGTCATTGGCGTAAATCCGATGACCCTGGTCAAAATATCTAAACACTTACCTGTGAGGATTTGCACTGCCAGGTTAGTTGCTAAAGGACTTGGTCAACGAATAGACTTCTTATTCGACCAGTGTTCGATTCAACAAAAGACCTGGGGCAATCGATTTGGTTACCGCATGAAGCCGGCAGTGTTCCGTAAGGTGTTAGCTGATAAGGGCTTGACCATTCAAGACGTCGCTGAGATGTGCGGGATGCACTATGGAACCCTATACAGCCATCTGAGTGGCAAGAATAAGTCCATGACCTTTAGTAAGGCGGTTATCTTGGCCGATAAGTTAAGTATCGATATCGGGTTATTATTTGACTTTAGCCAGTATTAAGTGAGGTAACCCTCACATGGGCAATGATGACCAATTGGTACGGAGCCCAATGGTAGTATATTTTGCAATTTAGCAGAAAGGAGGTTCCTATGCAGAACCCTACAAAGAACAACGTACGGGCCTTTGTTAGAAGTCTGTACAACGCTAGGCTTCTGGAACAGACAGAGGCAGAAAGCGTAGCGCTCGAATCACATTACATTAGCCTTGAAGCTGACGGACGTGTAGCAGCTGCTGAAGCGTTCCACAAAGTCATTAACGGCTTACGTGAAGCACGGAAAGGCGCCCAACATTTGGAAGAACTTGGCTACGGTACGCTAGCGAATAAGCTTGTACCTGATGCGGATAACTTCATCCAACGTATGTGCAAACCGCTCCATGAATGGTGGTATGACAATCTCGACGTTAACTCCGAGAAGGGCCAAAAATGGCGTGCAGTCCTTGAAGTGGCCAAGCCTTACGAAATTGAGATTCGTAAGTTGAAGTCCGCACGAAACGCATTGAATAGCATTATTGATCGTTCCGCTTCAGGTAAGCAAGCCGTAGTCGAGCTTAAGAAATTTGGATTCGACTATGACACCTGGGCACATGCACAAGTTGATATCGGCGGTCCTTCTGACTTCGATATTCTTAAACGCCCAAAAGAAAACGACCGTATCAGTACTGGATCTACTGACACGGCCATATCAAAATAATTTGACACTTATATTATACGAGGTAATTCAACTATGAACAAGAAAGTAATTGTATCCACGCTCGCGATCTCCGCATTAGCGGTTAACGTATTCGCTCAAGGCAGTAATTTAGGTCCTAACGGCACCGCTAATGGCGATGCAAGCCTGATTATTGGCACTAATAATACAACAACTACAAACGCTACATCCGCCTTCATCGCAGGCACTCAAAATACAGTATCCGCTCCAAACGGCATCGCATTTGGCACTCACAATTCTGTAACTGGGGAAAACGGCTTTGCTGGTGGTAACGATGCAAAAGCATCCGGCCGTAACTCCTTCGCCTTTGGCGCTCACGCGGAGAGCTTAGTGGAGTACACCATCGCCATCGGCAACCAAGCTAGAACATCGTCCTACGATAGCGTTGCTATCGGTAATGGCGCGTTCGTATCAGGCGAAAGTTCCGTAGCCTTTGGTCGGTCCAACAACGTAACTGGAGAAAACTCCGTCGCAGTTGGCGCTAACAATGGCACCGTAGCAGGTGGCCAGTCCGCCGTAGTTGGCTACAACAACAAAATTGGTTCCCAAAAAGAACAGTTGGTGTTTGGCTCTAATTCTGAATCTAAGGGCCAAGGCGCTCTAGTATTCGGCACACATGCAAAGTCCTTAGCAACTGACGCTGTTGCCTTCGGCAATAATACAATTGCAGATCGTGCCAACGCGGTGGCCATTGGCACCAACTCGGTGACCGATGACGCGGTAGGCGTTGATGGTGTAGACCTTAACGGTACACGCCATATCTTCGCAGGCGAGCAACCCGGCGCCGTAGTTTCCTTTGGTTCCAAAGCTCGCACCGGTGCAGGTGGCGTAGCTCAGTATAACAGACAACTTCAAAACGTGAGCGCAGGACGCGTTGAAGCAGATAGCTTGGACGCGGTCAATGGTAGTCAACTCTTTGCGGCTTATGACGAGATTAATAATCTTGGCGCGAAAGTGCGTACTAATACGACTGATATCAGCACACTTCAAGATACCACTGCTAACCACGAAGGCCGAATTACTGCGCTTGAACAACGCACCTATAACATGGCGGGTGAAATTAATAACCGCATCAACGCAACAGACCAACGAATTAATCGATTAGGTGCTAGCTCCGCAGCATTAGCTGGGCTCCATCCTTTGGATTTCAACCGAAACGATAAGGTCAGCTACGCTGTAAGTTACGGTCATTACCGTAATAGTAATGCTGTAGCGCTTGGAGCGTTTATCCGTCCAAATGAACGATTGATGATTGGCGTAGGTGCTACGTTAGGCGCGGAAAACCAATACACCATTAATCTTGCCTTTAAGACAGGCAAAGGAGCTGATTACCTCGCTGAGGCTAAGGATGCGCAAAGCCGTATCAGCAAGTTGGAACGCTTAGTGGATGAGTTAACGCAAGAAGTTGCTGCTCAACGTCGCATTTAGGAGGTCACTATGAAGAAGAACGCACCCTACACGCTCAATATCGATATGTCCTTATCCGAAGATATGAATACGCTCGCATGCAAAACCGAAGCAGCAGTACACAATGAAATCGTATTAGCCTCGATGCTTGCTGGTGCAGTTGTTTCAATCGCTCATGGCCATAGCCATGATCCGCACAAGTTTGCAGAAGCCGTATGTGGTACGATTATGGAATTTATCGATAAGCCAGGTTTTACTAAGCCGAATCACAAATTATCTTAGGGGTGACGTGAATGGCTCGGAAAAATAAAAGAAAACGGATAGTGAAGGATACTGCAATAGAGCAGTTGATTTCACCTAAAACGGATAAAACCGCTCCGCCTGGTCCGTGGGATGTATCGAAATCCCTAAGGGAACAATCTAAACGTAACAAGATTGTTACGGAGCGACTTACTAAGATTGATACCTGGGTGACTAGAGCTTGCCAAGTTGTATTCATCATATTAGGTATTTGTGTTCTCATGCTGTTACACGTTCACGGCATTATTTAGATATTAACTAGAAAGGATTTCCTCATGATAAGAGTTACTTTTGAAGCAAAAAATTATGTATCCCTTTGTGAAGAACTTAAATTGTTCCTCAGCTACAGTAATATACCTACGACGAAAGAACCGCCCACAGCTCCTGTGGTACCCGCTACAGTCCAAGCTCCGCCGGTGGCTCCAGTCGCTCAACCTACTACAGTAGCACCTGTGGTACCGACATCTGCGCCGTTACAAACACATCCAGATCCAGTGCAAACACCGACTACACCGGCTGTACCTGTAGCACCGGTTAAGGAATATACCTTGGAAGAAATTCAAGTGTCATTGCAACCATTAATGGATGCAGGTCGCACGAATGAAATTGTAGGGTTAATGCAAAAGTACAAAGTAGCAAGTCTTCCTGAGCTTCCAAAAGATCAATTCCCTAACCTTGTAGTTGACCTTCGTAATATGGGGGCTCGAATCTAATGGCTAGCCATGCGCTACTAAGCGCGTCAAGTTCCCATAGGTGGCTACATTGTACGGGGGCGCCTCGATTAGAAGCGACCTTCCCTGATACTACATCAGAATATGCAAAAGAAGGAACCCTGGCACATGAACTATGTGAATTGAAATTGAAAAAATACACTACGGCGATGGCCAAAGGCACCTACACCAGGGCCTATAACAAAATCAAAAAGAATGAGTTATGGGCCCCTGAAATGGACGAAACTACAGACGTGTATCTCGAATATATCAAGTCCATCATGTTAAGTTACAAGGTCGCTCCTGTGGTAGTCATCGAAAAGCGTGTTGATTTTAGTCAATACGTTCCTGAAGGATTCGGCACGGCGGACTGCATCATATTAGCCGGTGATACGCTCCACATTATCGACTATAAACACGGTAAAGGTGTTGTAGTTGATGCGGATCATAACCCACAAATGATGCTATATGCTCTTGGGGCTATGCATGATTACAGTCTCTTGTACAAGTTTAAAACTATCAAGATGACAATCGTGCAACCCAGGGTTAACAACATTTCAGAGTTTGAAATGTCCTCTGATGACCTCCGTAAATGGGGTGAAGAGGTAGTCGCGCCAAAGGCTAAGGAGGCCTACGAAATGGAAGGCCACACCTTTGAGGCTGGCGCCTGGTGTGGTTTCTGTAGGGCGAAGGCTCAATGCAGAACACGATGTGAACATTTCGATGCGATGCACGTGTTCACGAACCAAGACCCTCGTCTGATTAGCCTTGAAGAACTAGGTACGTACCTAGAGCACGGCAAAGACATCGAATCCTGGTATAAGGACATCAAGGAATACGCCCTATCTGAATCCTTAGCCGGTGCAGAGGTGCCAGGTTGGAAAGCCGTAGAGGGCAGAGGCTCCAGAGCATTCCAAGATGGCGATACCGCCATTCAAACCCTTATTAATGGTGGGGTAGATGAATCTATCCTCTATGAGCGTAAGGTCCTTACTTTGGCTCAAATCGAAAAGGCCATCGGTAAGAAGGAATTTAATGAACTCGTAGGCGACCAGGTCGTTAAGAACCCTGGCAAACCTACTCTTGTAGTTGATACGGATAAGCGCCCACGTATCACAAATCAACCTAGTGCGGCGCAAGTATTTAATACCAATGGAGGTAACTAATTATGGCATTCCAATGCAAACCAACAGAAGTTCTTTTACAAAATGTACGTTTATCCTTTGTTCATTTACTTGAACCATACACTAACCCAAACAATTTCAGCGAAGCGAAGTACAGTGCTATGATTCTTGTACCAAAATCCGATACCGCACAAGTTCAAGCAATTAGTCAAGCTATTGAAGCAGCAATTGCCGATGCTCGTGTGAAACATGGTGCCAAAGTTCCGGCTCAACCTAAAACACCTATTCACGATGGCGATGGCTACACGCCTGGCGGTAAAGAATACGGCCCTGAATGTAAAGGTCATTACGTGTTTAATGCGTCTCAATCCATGAAATTCAAGCCGGAAGTAGTCGACCTTCAAGGTCAACCTCTTACTGAACCTGGCCAAGTATACTCTGGCATGTATGCGAATGTGCTGATCAACTTTTACTTCTACAACAACCAATCCTCTGGTATCTCTGCCGGTTTAGGCCCTGTACAAAAAGTACGTGATGGTGAACCTCTTGGAGGTGGCCAACCGGCATCCGCTGCATCCGTATTCGGAGCGCCTCAAGGTAGCGCAGCAAATGTATTCGGTGGTGCTGAAGCAACGCAAGCTATCAACCCTGTTACTGGCCTTCCAATGTAATAGGTGGCCATTATGCGCCACTTAAACATTGACATTGAAACATTCTCATCCAATGACATCGGCGCAGGTGTTTACAAATATGTCGAAGCGGAGGATTTTGAAATCCTCCTATTCGCATATGCGTATGGCTTTGGCCAGGTTGAAGTTGTGGATCTAGCACAAGGTGAAACAATCCCTGATGCGGTTATTGCAGACTTACAAAATCCGGACGTCATTAAACATGCTTATAATGCACAGTTTGAAATTACTTGTCTGAACAAAGCCGGATATACTACTCCATTACGGCAGTGGCACTGCACGATGATTCATGGAGCCTATTTAGGGTATCCTATGGGCCTTGCTAAGTTAGGTGTGGCTTTAGGCTTACCTCAAAATAAGCTCAAGGATAAAGCCGGTAAAGCGTTAATCCGATATTTTAGTATTCCTTGTAAGCCGACTAAATCTAACGGCGGTCGAACTCGTAACCTACCACACCATGAACCTGAGAAATGGCGAACCTATGTCGAATATAACAGGCAAGATGTAGTCACTGAAATGGAATGTTACAAACGGCTCGCATCGTTTCCTGTACCTGATGAGACCTGGAACGATATGTACATTGATATTGAAATCAATAATCGCGGGGTACTCATCGACCATGACCTGGTTATTGGCGCGCTTTGTATTGATGAGGAAAACACGAACATCCTTACAAAGGAAGCCCAGGAAATCACACACTTGGCTAATCCTAATTCTACGCAAGCCCTACTTAATTGGATTAACACCAACACAGGGGCTAACCTTCCTAACTTAACTAAGGATACAGTTGATAGTGCTCTCAAGAGTGATATTAATCAAGTGGCCAAACGCGTTCTTACCTTACGTAAGAAACTGGCCAAATCATCCGTAGCAAAGTACGTCAAGATGGAAGATTCCTGGGGCTCGGATTATCGTCTCAGAGGCGTGTTACAGTTCTACGGAGCCAATCGTACGGGACGATGGGCAGGACGTCTCATACAGGTCCAAAACCTACCAAGAAACTACATTGAAACGCTCGATGTCGCACGTTCACTCGTGGCACATCGTAATAGGGTAGGGCTCGAACTCTTATATGGGGACGTCGCTGATACACTCTCACAATTAATCCGTACGGCTATTATCGCCCCAGAAGGTAAGACATTATGCGTGGCTGACTTCTCCGCCATTGAAGCTCGGGTTATCGCCTGGCTAAGTGGCGAGCAATGGCGCCAACAAGTATTCGCCCATGATGGTGATATATACTGCGCGTCGGCATCCTCGATGTTTGGCGTTCCAGTCGTGAAACACGGCGAAAATGGACACCTACGACAAAAGGGCAAGGTCGCCGAACTGGCCCTTGGATATCAAGGGGGCGTCAACGCATTAAAAGCTATGGGCGCCCTTGATATGGGGCTTTCGGAAGAAGAACTTCCGGACATTGTAAGGTTATGGCGCGAAGCGTCACCTCGTATTCGTGATTTATGGTACCAGGTGGAAAACGCTGCGGTGTACACAGTAACCACAGGCAACCCTATGGGCCTTGACCACGGCATTATATTTCGTTTAGAAATTGATCCGATATACGGCTATCGTTACATGACGATTGAGCTACCTAGCGGACGGAAGCTATTTTATCCTGGTGCGTATATTAAAGAAAACCAATTCGGTAAGGACGCCGTTCATTTCAAGGCGCAATTCAACAACGCATGGGTGGATGACAGTACATACGGGGGGAAACTCGTAGAAAACATTACCCAAGCCGTTGCTCGAGATTGTCTTGCAGTTACGCTACGTCGATTGACGATGGCTGGGTATCCAATTACTATGCACATCCACGATGAAGCGGTTATGGAAATCCCTTCCGAGGATAAGGAGAAAACCCTTGATAAGGTTAACGCCTTATTTGGGGCTCCGATTCCATGGGCTGAGGGGCTACACCTATCTGCCGCCGGATTTACCAGTAATTATTATATGAAGGATTAGAAAGGGCGGTGGCCATATGATTAATGATAAAAAACTAATAATTAGCGTAGGCCAAAGTCGCACATCTAAACAATGGATTCAAACGGAGCTGATGTGGTCCGAGTTCATCGAACGACTTCGTACACCGCAACGTACTACTGAAACGGTTGAACAGTATCATCAGCTTCCAAAGTCCGCACAGGCTAAACTGAAGGACATCGGTGGCTTCGTCGGTGGTAGCTTAATCGGATTACAACGTAAGGCGATTAATGTCACAGGTCGTGACCTTATCACCCTTGACCTTGACGCCATTGAGCCTGGCCAAACGGATAATGTAGTGCGTACAGTGGACAGTTTAGGCATGGCGTACGTCGTATACAGTACGCGGTCGCACACACCACATCGTCCGCGGTTGCGGGTAGTCATACCAACCGACCGCACCATGACACCGGATGAGTACGAGCCTATTGCTCGTAAGGTGGCTAGCTTAATCGGCATCGGCATGATGGACTCAACAACCTTTGAAGCCTCGAGGCTCATGTACTGGCCAGGCTGTTCTAGCGATGCACAATATGTATTCCGATATGCGGATAAGCCGTTCTTATCTGCAGACGGCATCCTAGCTGAGTACACCGATTGGCGGGACGTGGCGTCATGGCCACAGGTACCAGGCTCTGAGACATCAGTTAGAGTGAAACAGCTACTTACGAAGCAACAGGATCCGTTATCCAAGCATGGTATCGTAGGAGCCTTTTGTAGGCAATATGGCATCCGTGAAGCAATCGATACGTTCTTACCTCACGCCTACGCTTACGTTGATGGTTCTAATGATCGGCTAACCTACGTCGAAGGTTCGACTATCGGCGGTGCGGTGATATATGACGACGATAAGTTCTTATACTCGCATCACAATACGGATCCGTGTGGTGGCCAACTCGTGAACGCCTTTGACCTAGTTCGGCTCCATAAGTTCCATGACCTCGACGAGACAGCCAAGGACGGCACACCACCGCATAAGATGCCATCGTTTCTTGCGATGAGTAAACTTGCCTTTGAGGACTCAGAGGTGGCTATCAGCATCCAACAAGAACGGGCACGCGAGTCAGCTACGAACGTGTTCCAGGAATCAATAAGTAAAACTAATGCTACCGATGTGACCGACCTTGACGCCAACGCTATGCTCGAGACGGAATGGATGAAGTCCGCCGGCCTCAAATATAACGAGAATCAAGGGCTTAAAAAGACACGTGATAATATTCTTAAGATTTTAACGCATGACCCGGCCATCAAGGGGCGTATCGCGTACGATAAGTTCGGTAGTCGGTATATGACCATGGGCGCCTTGCCATGGGCCCTATCGGAACACGGTAAACGTATTTGGACTGACACAGATGATAGTGGTATCCAGTGGTACCTTGAAAACCGATTCGATATCACCGGCAAGGATAAGGTCCTTGATAGTGTGCTATTAATTGCGAAACAAAATGCATTCAACCCGGTAACCGATTATTTAGACAGTCTTACCTGGGATGGTGTGGAACGCTTAGATACAATCTTCATCGATTACCTGGGCGCGGAGGATAACGTGTACACACGTGCAGTAGGTCGTAAGGCCTTTGTTGCTGCGGTGGCACGTGCCTACGAGCCTGGATGCAAGTATGACACCATGCCGGTATTAGTCGGTGCCCAAGGGATAGGGAAATCATCACTGATCCGCCTCATGGGCAAAGATTGGTACGCTGATGGGCTTAATACCTTTGATGGGAAAGAAGCTGCAGAAAGCATCCAAAATAGTTGGTTAGTTGAAGGCGGTGAAATGGCCGGATACTCTAAGGCGGAAGAAAATGCATCGAAACAATTCTTATCACGCCAGGTCGACGTATTCCGTAAGGCATATGGTCGTCGAACTGAGGAATACCCACGCCAATGCGTGTTCTTTGGTTCCACTAATCAACACGAGTTCTTAAAGGACATCACAGGCAACCGCAGATTCTGGCCAATTCAGCTTGGTTTAAAGAAACCAACGAAAAACGTATTTAAGAATTTACCTGGTGAAGTTGATCAGATGTGGGCGGAAGCCAAAGCTAGATACCGTCAAGGGGAAAGCTTAATTATTGAAGATAATGAAGAAGTACTGCGCCTCGCAAATTTAGCACGTGAAAGCCATATGGAAGGAAATGCTAAAGCAGGTGTGGTAGCTGAGTTCTTGAAACAGAAAGTACCTGAGAATTGGCAATCGCTATCGATTAGTGCTAGACGGATGCAATTATCCGCAACGCATGCGGTACCTGGCCAAGAATTAGTGCTAAGGGATCGTATATGCGCAGCTGAAATTTGGTGTGAATGTTTTAACAAGGAATTATCTTGGATGAAGAAAGCCGATAGCCGAGAAATTAATCAAATTTTAGATAACATACCGTTCTTAATCCGGTATGACAAGGTTAGAAAATATGGTACGTATGGTGACCAAAGAGGCTTTGAAATCATCCCTGGAATGATGTAATTTAGGGCGCAACATTCCGCAACAATCGTTGATTTTCTCAAAAAGAATGTTGCGACAAAAAAATAGAATGTTGCCCCAATGTTGCGGGAATGTTGCGGAGAATGTTGCGGTAACAAACCTAGTATTTATCTATGTTTATAGTACTTATATATATAAAACGCAACATTTATATATATATATAGTAAAAATATATAAATTTAAGTACGTTTAAGGGGTTAATAGGGGTTAAATAGTGTATATACACATATGTGTGTAAAACCATGTCGTTTTTGTTGCCCCTCTAAATGAGAATGAAAAAATGGAGGTGTGATAATGGTTGAAAAACTAATCGAACAGAAACTCGTTCGGGGGGTTAGAGAGTTGGGCGGTAAGGCATATAAGTTTGTATCGCCTGGCAATATCGGGGTGCCTGATCGGATTGTGATATGGCCAGACGGTACCGTTCAATTCGTTGAGCTTAAAACGACCCGAGGTCGACTCAGTAAACTACAGGATGTGCAGTGTAAGAAATTATTGAGCCTACTGCAGACCGTTTACATCCTATACGGCCCTGAAGCCGTTAAGGATTACTTAACGAATGAAGGTGGTATTCATGGCGAGAGTTCCGTGTAGGAATTGCAACAGGCGTACGCCTGGATGTCATGGAATGTGTTCCGATTACAGCTTGTACAAATTACTTAGCAAGTACGAAAAAGCGAAGGACCATGATGATACTGTCGTACAGTCATATATCATGACAAACGTGCGTAAGATTCGCCATAAGATGCAAAAGGCAAAATACGGATGCACAGTTAAGGATTAGGAGGGCTATAGTGAAATTTAATCCACATCCCTATCAAAAGTATTGTATCGATAGGGTAGTCAAACAAAATAAGCTTGGCCTATTCCTTGATATGGGCTTAGGTAAGACAATCATCACGTTATCAGCTATCTACCAGTTGAAATACAACTACTTTCAAGTTAAGAAGGTGCTTATCATAGCGCCTAAGAAGGTAGCGGAAGCAACCTGGCAACGTGAAGCCGCTAAATGGGACGGTGTTGGTATTCTTAGAATATCCACGGTACTAGGCCCTTTAAAGAAACGCATACAAGCGCTGAATACACCGGCGGATATCTACATCATCAATCGTGAGAATGTATCCTGGTTAGTGAGCTATTACAAAAATGCGTGGCCATTCGATATGGTGGTAGTCGATGAATCAAGTTCCTTTAAATCACATCGTGCCAAACGATTTAAGGACTTATCAAACATGTACAACCATATCAACCGTATGGTGCTGTTAACAGGCACACCATCACCGAACGGGTTGATTGACTTATGGGCGCAGGTCTACTTATTAGACCGAGGGCAGACATTAGGTAAGACTTACACATCGTTTAGGGAGCATTACTTTGACCCAGACCAACGTGGTCGTGATGTGATATACAGTTATAAGCCAAAGGCGAATACAGATGATGCGATTATGTCAGCCATAGCGCCATTATGTATATCAATGAAAGCAAGTGACTATTTAGACCTACCACCGATTGTGTATGATACGGTGCCTGTGGTGTTAGATGCTAAGGCAAAGAAAGCCTATGAAAGCATGGAACGTGATGCCGTCCTTGAAGTATTTGGAGCAGATGAGGAAATCACCGCCATGAGTGCGGCGGCCTTATCCAACAAGCTCCAACAGCTAGCTAACGGCGCCGTATATGATGATGAGCGTAACGTCCATGAAATTCATGATTGCAAGATAGAAGCCTTCATGGAGCTTATCGAACAGCTACACGGTAAGCCGGCGTTAGTGTTCTATAACTTCAAACACGATTGTGCCAGGTTAAAGGAAGCCTTATTAAAAACGGATCTGCGTGTACGGGAGTTAAAAGGCGCCGATGAAGAGTTCGATTGGAACGCCGGCAAGATTGACGTACTGTTAGCACATCCCGCATCAACTGCATATGGGCTAAACTTACAAGATGGTGGTAACCATGTAATATGGTTTGGCCTTAACTGGAGCCTTGAACTATATCAACAGGCGAACAAGCGGTTACATCGTCAAGGGCAAAATAAAAAGGTTATCATCTATCACCTTATCTCCGTAGGTACACGGGACGAGGATATGATGGAAGCCTTAGAGAAGAAAGACGAAGCACAAGAATATGTCCTTCAGTCATTGAAGGCACGGATTGACAAATATGTGAAAGGATAACACTATGAAGAAACTAATAGCGTATGTGCAGGGAAACATGATCCCCACCGGAGTATACGCACCTGTGGGATGGCTAGTTATGCCGATATCAAGTGCGTGTGTAGATGTGAAGGGCCTTATTCATGATGGCACTAGAATATCTGCGATAACTTGGCGTCAAGTATATACCACGATATCGAGAGAATTGGCTAAAACTCCATGGCAACCTGTTTATGACAATCCATTTAGGGTTGATGGAAATGGTGAAATAAGAATGGTTAATTTTGATAAGTGCATACAAGGATCATTTCACGTGACCGATTTCATGGTTATGGATGAGCGGGAATACTATTTACGATGTGATAAACAGGAAGGATAACACTATGAGCCGAATATGTAAGACTTGCGGAAGCCTATTCAAGGCTACCGGTAACGAACAAGAGTGCCCTACCTGTAAGGAAGGGTTCAACGATATCATGAGTATCATTAAAGGCAAAGACAGAACGGAGACAGTAAAAGACAGTAAAAGGACAGAAGCGCCACCTACTACACAAGAGCTATCACCTAAGATGACTACCTGTAAGGTGTGTGGTAAGGAGTTCGAGCAAACTGGCAAAGGTCGACCTGCTGTCAATTGTCCGGAATGTCGAGAGGCCTTGAAACATGAATATAAGGCGTCGTCTAAGGTGAAACCTGCTGAGGCTAAAGCAAAGCCAACAGTCGTCGTAGCGACGGAAGAAGATAAGGCTAAGCAGTACGGCAAGATAGAAACTGAGCCAGTAGTAACAGATGCGGCTTCAACCGGTGTATCTGTAGCCGACGGTAAGCCTATGGATACAATGAACGATGCGGTACATCATCCGTCACATTACACCTTGCCAGGTCTAACCGTTGAAAGCGTTGACGTCATTCGTGCGGTATTGACGCCGGAAGAGTTCAAAGGTTGGTGCAAGGGTAACGCATTAAAGTATTCCCTTCGAGCAGGTCGTAAGGATCCGACGAAAGAAGTTCAGGACCTAGCGAAAGCAGGCGTGTTCTTAAAATGGATTACCGGGGAGTAGCCTATGCATACCAGTGCTAGTTTTGAAAAGCTACTACACGATCATGGGCATTACCTGGATGACCTATACATAGTCACTGTTCGATATGTTAACTACTTGGAGGAACAGTACGAGATGGCGTATGTACGAAGCGAAGAAGTCATCCGCGAATATAAGGAAGCTGGTAATGACCAATTCGATGATAAGACCTATTCGTATCCTTGGTATCATGACGAGCGTTGGGATGAAGCTACTGATACATTGGAATCAATAGAGGATGAAGTCGATGAGCTGTACAAAATTGTAGAAGGGATGGATTACATATGACACAGGATAGTATTGATAGGATGTGAACGTATGGGTAAACGTACGAGTAAGGGGACACATCCTGGAATAAGGAAACTGCAAAGACTGATGGATAGCCATAGGAGACTAACTGACGTTGAATCACACTTGCAACGTCTGGAGCAAGAAGCACGAAGTGAGTACCCCAACACCGAAGAGCAACAGCTAAATCTCAAGACGGCGTACCGTGATTTGCTTGAAGAGTCAAGGCGACTATCAAGGGAACGATATGAGCTATGGGCTATCATCCATCAAGTGCCGAGCGATTGTGAGCGTACATTCCTTGAATATCGCTACTACTTTGGCCTTGGCATGAAGGACGTTATCGAGGCGATGCGCTACAGCGAGCCTCAGGTCTACCGCATACGTAAGATGGCTGTCAAGTCTTTTTGCAAACTTTTTGAAAATTTCTAAAACATGATATGAAATGATAGTTGCACTTTGTGTTACCTTATGGGTGTGGATACGGAAACGAGCGCCGTGTCCGCGCACTGTAGGGTAGTTCATAGTGATACCTTTCATGTACTTACACTTCTCTCCTGGGCAGTAGCCCAAACATGAAGCGAAGCATTGAGGACTACGAACAACCACGTAGTCCTTTTTGTTAGCTTTAATTAGAAAAGAAATACCCTAAATAGAAATGAAATTATTTTTAAAATTTTTGAAACAAAAAGGTACTTCCTCGACGGAAAATCGCCGGTGGTCGCCTCCGCGCGATGTTTGTCCGCATGTGAAAAATTTTTTCAAGTAGAAAGTACCCTACCAATAGACACTTACGGAAGGAGGTCCAAAATGGCCACGGAAAGACCCAAAGTCAAGTTCGATGACAACGGCGAGATCATTGTCACCACAAAAGTACTATGCCAAATACTGGACCTCGGTCCGGAAATGATATCACGCCATAATCGTGCAGGTATGCCGAAGGTGGCAACGGGTTGGTGGAATGTTCGCGAGGTTCTTGTTTGGCTTGGCATGTCCAAGGATAAGGACGGAACGAAATCCGCAGCTCAAAGAAAACTTGAAGCTGAGGCGGATTACAAGGAAGCCAAAGCGAAACGCGAAAAGCGAATGAACGAAGTTCTTGAGGGCCAGTATATTGCGGTCGAGGACGTAACTCGGGAATGGACTGGACGCGTTAATGAATTGAAATCATCCCTTGGGCTGTTACCCAAAGCGGTTAGCAAAGAATTTCCAGATGCAGAAACAAGGGTGATTGTAGAGAGGACGGTGAATGAGTGTGTCAACGAGTACCTCGAAAGCTACGCGCGTGACGGCGTCTACACGAAAACGAAGAAAAGTTAATTCGAAAGATTCCAGGAATCCGAATAAACAATGTCATTACAATTCATCGCACAATTCTAGTACTTCGTTTACGTGGACAGCGCAAGAACTCGAAGCTTTCAAGCCTCCGGAGCGGTACACCGTTTCCACATGGGCCGACAAGTTCAGAGTACTCCCAAGCACTAGTGCAGAACCCGGACCCTGGCACACGCACCGCACTCCATATTTAAGAGAGCCTATGGATATGCTCAATAACGATTTGATTGAATCGATTGTACTGTGCTTCGGTGCACAGATTGGTAAGACAGAAGCTGAACTCAACATGATAGGGTTCGCACTGCATCAATCCAAGGCACCGGTTATGATGGTATATCCAACAGATATGCTAGCAAAGTTCAATAGTGAAAAACGTGTTCAGCCAATGATCACGAACACAGAACCTCTGGCCAACATGTACAACGAAAACGCAAGTTCAAAGTTAGAACTCAACTTTAACACAGGAAATTACATGGTATTGTCCGGGGCTAACTCTCCGTCGAGTCTAGCGTCAAGGGCTATCAAGTATGTGTTCTTCGATGAAGTCGATAAGTACCCAGTATTCTCCGGTAAGGAAGCCAATCCAATTAAGCTGGCAACGGAACGTACTAAGACGTTCGTTGATGCCAAACACGTGATGGTATCAACTCCAACAGTTGAGAATGGCAATATCTGGACCGCTTTTAAGCAAGCTCATGCACAGAAAGAGTACTACGTACCGTGCCCACACTGTGGTGAGTATCAAAAGCTCGTGTTCAAACAGATTAAATGGCCCGATGAGGCTAAAGGCAATAAGGACCGCATCAGAGACACTGCCTATTATGAATGCGAGCATTGTAAGAAAGCGATACTTGATAAGCACAAAATGGATATGCTTCGTAAAGGAGAATGGCGAACCGAAAACGAGCCCGATTGTCGAGTGCGTTCGGTTGGCTACCACTTATCGTCCTTGTACTCTCCTTGGATAGCCTTTGGGAAAGTTGCGTACGAGTTCTTTACATCAAAGGACTTCCCGGACCAACTTATGAACTTTATAAACTCTTGGCTAGCAGAACCTTGGCGCAGTGCTAAGACGAAAAGCACGCAAACGCTACACTTCACGGAATCAACCTATGAGCGTGGCGTAGTACCAGATAAGGCAACGCTACTTATCGCTAGCGTTGACGTACAGCTTGACCACTTCTGGTGGGAGGTTAGGGCCTATGCGCCAGGCGTGAAGTCCTATCTCATCGACTATGGCCAAGCCAGTACATGGGATGACTTAGAAGAAATCATAGTCAACAGGGAATATCCAACAGAGTACGGCGAACCTAGACAGGTGATGAAGGCGGGCATTGACTCAGGCTTCAGAACTGATGAGGTGTACCAATTCTGTGCACGATTCCCTGAAATATGTATTCCGTTAAAAGGTTCATCCAACCATAAGACACTGACGGCGCCGTACTCAATGTCTAGTGTTGAGAAGGGCGTTATCGGCGGGCTGAAATTGTACGTCCTTAATACGGACTACTGGAAGGACTTTATATTTGCTCGGATGGTACGGCCAACTGATGAGGTCGGTACAATCCATCTGTTCAAAGATTGTCCCCAGGAATATACAGACCATCTCCGGTCGGAAGAAAAGCAAGAGATTCGTAACGTAAAAACGGGTGAAGTTACCGTGCAGTGGAAACCACTCACCGGGCATCCTACGAATCACTTGCTTGATACATGTACCTACAATGCTGCGGTAGCAGACATTGCAGGGGTGAAGTATTTAACCGAGCCCGAGGAATATGAAGAAGCCAATGCCGTAACAGAAGATGTCGACTACGGTGTAGGAATGGGAAATACGAAGCATTGGTTTAGATAAGGAGGTGAACCATGAGCGATGTAAACGAACAATTGGACCGTATCCGTGAAGTTATCGAGGATATCGAAACAAAAGGATACTCCGAGTTACAGATTGGCGGTAAACGGTTCAAAGCAATTGACCTTCCCGTGTTATACGCACGAGAGCAAACATTAATGCAACGTGTTCATGAGGAAGCAAACGGCTTCCAAAGCGATGCATACGTAACATGGGGTGGACGATGAATATCTTAGATAAGGTAATCGGTTGGGTTAGCCCTGAAAGGGCGCTTAATCGTATCGCAGCACGAGAGGCTATCCGCCAATATGATGCGGCGTCAATGGACCGATTGAGTAGTGATTGGCAACCGGCTTATGGCACAGCCGAACAGTTGGCCACCGGTGCACGTGACCTTATTCGAGGTCGAGCTCGTGCAGCTGAAATGAACAGCGACTTAGCCGAGTCTGTAGTTACGGCGTTGATCCGTAACGTGATTGGCGTTGGGATTAAGCCACAGGCAAAAGTTAGAAGTGGTAAAGGCAAGTTAAATACGAACCTCAATAACAAAATCGAAAAAGCATGGACAAAATGGACGGAGGCAGAAAATGCGGACGTCCGAGGGATGTCAAACTTTTACGAATTGCAGTCTATTGCTCTACGACGGATGCTGTATGACGGCGAAATTCTTGTCAACAAAACTGCACAAGGCGAATATCTTCCGTTATCAATTCAATTGATTGAAGCGGAGAATATCGGCGCGGTTAGCTTACAACATGGTAAGAATAACATCATCAACGGTGTGGAGGTTAACGAATATGGGAGACCAGTTGCGTATCACGTATATCAAAGCGATCCAATGGGGCTACGCAGTTTCGACGCATTACGGCTAACTACTAACCAGGCGTTCTTAGTATTCAAGCCTACTCGTACCTCTCAACTTCGAGGGATGAGCCACCTGGCATTAGTCCTTCGCCGTATCCACGATATTGACGAATACATGGACGCAGACTTAATTGCTGCACGCGTATCCGCATGTTATAGCGCGTTCATTACGTCTCAAAATTCAGCACGTCAAACGGCGATGCTACCTAGGGATAGTAAAGGGCGACCTAATATGACACTAGCACCAGGCATGGTTAGACATTTAAGCCCTGGTGAATCTATTGAGTTCGCAGACCCTAAACGTAATGCAGGGACTGCGAGTGAATACTCGGCAACTCAGACACGGAGAATTTCCTCCGGTCTAGGAATGAGCGCGGATATCGTGGCTCGTAATATATCCGGTAACTTCTCAGCGGCAAGGCAAAATCTGTTAGAGGACCAAAAGACCTTCCGACAATGGCAAGAATTTGTTATCGCACATTTTTGCATGCCGATTTGGAAAGCCTTTATTGACGCATTGTACCTAGCTGGTGAACTACCATCTGACTACTTGGCGAATAAGGACAAGTACCAAGAAGTATCTTGGCTCGCACCGGGTTGGTCGTGGATAGACCCAGTTAAGGAAGTGTCGGCTAATAAGGGAGCCATCAAATCCGGCTTTACAACCTTAGAGGATGTGTGCGCAGCATCTGGGCGTGATTGGGAAGAAGTTCTTGAACAACGGAAACTCGAACAGGACAGAGCCAAGGAGCTAGGGGTGTTACTAGATTATTCCAGTGAGTTGCAACCATTGATGGACCCAGATAGTGACAATAACGTCCAACAATCACAGGAAGGAGCTGATGGCTAACAATGGACGAAAATGAAAAACGTAGCATTTATGGCAACTATTGCCGTGAATCTACGATTGACCAAGTCGACTCCGACAATCGGACGGTAGAACTTTCCTTCTCCTCCGAAACGCCATACGGCCGTTGGTTCGGCGATGAAATCCTTTGCCATGATGAAGAATGTATCAACCTCGATAGATTTAACGATGGCTTAGGTACCGTGCTATTTAACCATGATCGTGATGCGGTCGTGGGGCACATCGAAAAGGTGTGGATTGAAGATAATCGAGGTAAAGCACTAGTACGCTTTGATGAAGATGAACAATCCGACGCCATATTCAAGAAAGTCCAATCCGGTACGCTTCAAGGTGTTAGCGTTGGTTACTCTATTAAACGCTATGAAGTGTTAGAAGATGATAGTACTACATCCACGAATGGCCGTTTCACAGGCCCGGCATACGTCATCACCGATTGGGAACCTTTAGAAATCAGCATTGTATCCGTACCTGCAGACCCTACGGTCGGCGTAGGTCGCAGTGCAGATGATATTCAAATTCATACAAGTATTGACACACAGGAGGAACAAAAAGGTATGGATGAAAAAGAAAAATTGACTGAAACTCCAGAAGTGAAATCCGCTCCAGTTGAAGGTGGTATCACAAAAGAAGAATTGGCTAAAGCTATGGAAGAAGAACGTAAACGTACTTCTGAAATTACTGCTATGTTCCGCGACTTCGACGTTGAAGGTGCAGACGAAGCAATCGTATTGGGCAAATCCGTTGACGAAGCACGTGCGATGGTTATGGACCAATTACGTGCGCGTAACGCAGGCGTGTTCGTTAAAATGGGCGAATCCGAATCTGATAAATTCCGTGCAGCTGCACAAGATGCAGTATTAATGGCGGCAGGTATTCAAGTAGCTGAACCGGCACCAGGTGCTACCGAATTACGCGCACATTCCTTAGTTGAATTAGCACGTGAAGCATTACAACGTGAAGGCCTTCGTGCTAACTTTGGCGATAACTTGGAATTGGCTCGTGAAGCTATTAACTCCACATCCACATTCCCTGCTATCATGTCTAACTTGGCAAATAAATCCGTAATGAACGGCTTTAATGAAGCAGAAACTACGTACCAATTATGGGCGGGTAAAGGCTCTAACCGCGACTTCAAGGAAGCTACACGCGTAGCATTATCTGAAGCAGGCGATTTGGAATTAGTTCCAGAAGGTAGCCAATTCAAAGCTATGACATTCAAGGAAGCTTCCGCACGAACTAAAGTCGCTACATACGGCAAATTATTCAGCTTAACTCGTCAAGCTATCATCAACGATGACCTTGGTATGTTATCCGCTATCGCAACTCGTTTCGGGTCCGCGGCTAAACGCTTGGTTAACAAAATGGTATACGCACAATTGACAGGTGACGTAGTGATGGACGATGGCGTTGCATTGTTTAACAGCAAACATGGTAACGTTGCATCCACAGGTGAAGCATTATCTGTTAAAGCTATTGCTAAAGCAGTAACTGCTATGCGCCGTCAAGAGGGTATCCAAGGCACTGCTACACTTAACATCACCCCTAAATACTTAATCGTTCCACCTGAACTTGAAATGGTAGCATACCAACTTATGAACTCCACAGCAGATGTGACAGGTGTTAACTCCGGTGTGGTTAACCCATACAAAGGTCGATTCACTGTTATCGCTGATGCAGAAATCACTGACCCAGATGCATGGTACTTAGTAGCGGATGCAACTCAACACGATACTATTGAAACTACATTCTTGAACGGTGTAGAAGCTCCACGCTTAGAAACTCGTCAAGGCTTCGATGTGGATGGTATCGAATATAAAGTTGCATTGGACGTAGGCGTACGTGCACTTGATTTCCGTGGTCTTTATAAAAACGCAGGTAAATAATTAGGGGGGGTAACGATATATGATGACACAATTCGTACAAGAAACTGACCGCATTGACATTACTGCAACAGAAGAGGTCAAAGCCGGTAATATCGTAGAAGCCGGTGCACTTCATGGCGTGGCTATCACTGATATGAAACAAGGTGAAGTCGGCGCCATTAAAGTAACCGGCGTATTCAAAGTAACCGCTAACAAAGCCGATACTTTTGAAGTCGGTGACGTAGTTAACTTCTTGACAGATAAAGCTGTTAAAACTGGCGGTAAACCATTGGGTATCGCAGTAGCTCCAAAAACTGCTGCACAAGATACTGTTACCGTTATGTTAGTGCAAGCTGTCAAAGTTGGCGCATAGTAATAGCTATATTATGAGGATGACGGGGGCCCTACGCCCCCGTTAAACCTATGAGGTACAAATATGTATACATACGATGAAAACGTCCTCCTGGGGGCATTTGGTGAGAAAATCACATATGAAGGTAAGACCATCAAGGCGAGCGTGGAAATCGGTGAGTACGATGGCAAGGGTTCCGGATTCGTAACCGGATTAGCTGATAAAGCGAAGATTTGGGTACGAACCAAAGACATACCACTCCCTAAAACGAAGGATGAAATCTACATCCACGGCAAGAAGTGGTACGTGGATCATATCTCCGATAGCGATGATAAGATGCACTGCCTTGAAATCGTGGCCAACGTAAGGACGGTGAGACCATGAGTAATGAGCCTATCACCATTAATGATGGAGCTACACCGTATCTTGAATTTATCGCTAAAACGAAACCAGACTGGATGCGTAAGGCGATGAAGTCGATGGGCTTCATGATGTCTAAGGCTATCAAGGAAGGCATTAAATCTGGCGCACCTGGAGGCAAGAAGTATGCTAGCTTCATGCCACCGGCTATGAGGGCACAAATTGAAGCAGCATTCGGCGCTAAAGTTAGAAGAGCTTACAGAAAAGGGGGGAAGGCTGACCGTGAAGGTTGGACGCATAAGTCTCGTGATGAACTTATTGCTAGCGGTGTAAAAGCCGGCACAGTTGGTTATGCGCCACTTGGCAAAATGTACCGGGCCGTAGGGTACCAGTACGACGCTAAGTCTGAATCGGTCAAAGTTGGATGGTTATCTAATTCTGCTAAGAAATTAGGGGAACAGATAGAGAAGGGCTACACCAAGGAAATTACGGAAAACATGCGTAAGAAATTATTTGCGCATGGGTTCCAGTTGGCCAAGGGGAAAACCACTTTCACCATTAAACCTCGTGAAACCTTCGGTCCGATGCGTAACGCCCTTCAACCTAAACTCGTACCGTTCCTTGAAAAGAAACTCGGTGAGTACGCACTCGGTAATACCTCATGGGGCTCCAGTAATCGAGTATACAAAGTGAGGTAGCTATGCAAACAATTCCACTCGCAGTGATTGCGAACCGATGGGTTGAGGCTATCAAAGCTAATGATCGCATCAATGAGTTCTGTCAAGCAAAGTACGGTAAGGACCTATCCATATTTGTAGGGTATGACGATGCAGGGGCTCCCCTCGAGGAGGATTGCCCATGCGTTATAGTCCTAATGGACAGTAAGTCCGAGGGGCTTGCGGATTCCTATTCATATACGCTCCAACTCGTATGGGGCGTACATCGGAAGGAAGCGGAGCGTAATGGTCGTGTCATTACCTATACAGGGGCCTTTGAAACCGATGAACTTGGCCAGCTACTCATTGAATGTATTATGGCCGTCAACCCTAATTATCCAGTCATTAACATTGACTATGAAACGGATAATGTATCGTGGCGCCCTGTGTATCCAGGCAAGGCCACATTCACAATAGAAATACCGCACGTAATTGGCGGTCACGTTGAATATTAATAGGAGGATAACATGGCAGTAGCTAAACGTGCGCAAGGCGCACAATCCAAATTAACAATGGCTTTTGAAACTGACTTTGGCGTTACACCGTCCACCGGTGGCGTGGTTATGCCAATCATTAGTTCCTCTTTAAAAGCAAGTCAAAATCTAAATGATTCTAATGTAATTCGTGGTACGCGTAATCCAGCTGCGCCTAGCCGTGGTAACATCGATGCATCCGGCAGTATTACGCCACCGGTCGATGTAATCGGCTTCGGCTATTGGTTGAAATTAGCCTTTGGCGCGCCTACTTCCACAGCCGGTGCAGGCTCCGCGCATAAGCATGTGTTCAAAATCGGTCCGGATATGCCATCCGCTACATTCGAGCAAGGCTATAAGGATATCAGCACATACCAACAATTTAGTGGTGTTCGCATGAACAAAATGGCGCTTAACTTTGGTGGTGACTCCGAGTTAACAGCCACTATCGACGTAATGGGATGTAAGGAATCAATGGCGGCAGTGCCATTTGATACAGCACCTACTCAAATTGCATTTACGCCGTTTGAAAATCTTGAAGCTACAATCAAAGAAGGTGGCGTGACAGTTGCTAACGTATTGTCTCTAAGCCTAAACATTGATTTCGGTTTGGATGGTGATTCCTACGCCATCGGTAATAAAGGGTTCCGTACCTATATCGATACAGGTATCGTTGGTGTATCCGGCACATTGAAAGCGTTCTTCCAAAACATGGACCTTTTAAACAAAGCTGTAAATGGTACAGAATCTAGTCTTGAATTGACGCTCACCAAAGGTGATAACTCCTTGGTTATCAAATTACCTGAATTGATTTACGAACGTAACTCCCCGGGTATCGATGGTCCTAAAGGCGTTAACATTGAAATGCCATTCAAGGCATACTACGGCGATGATGCTGAGGCATCCGCCGTGCTATTCGAATTAACTAATACTCAAGCAGCGTATTAATAGGAGGTAAGGATGAAGATTCAAGGTAAGGAACTAAAAGCAAGAGCCCTCACATGGTCTGAACGCGAAATGTTGATTAAAGCAGGGTTGGACTTCGTATACTGTCCAGTCGAAGAAGATGATCAACTAGCAGGTATCATTCGTAGCCGTGATATTATGCGATTCATCTTGATGGATGTATATGGCCTCAGTAATGAGGACCTTAATACTGTATCTGACAAAGAAGCTATGGACTTTGCAGGCAAAGTTATCACAGCTACATTCCAGGTACAAGACGCAACAGAAAAAAACTAAAAGAGGTGTGGGGGTGGATGTCCTCTGACCGTCCGAAGTATTGCCAAGGGTGTAGGGAACTACAATCCGCCACCCGGCAGTCCTTCGACTGTTCGGAGTGTGAATACAATCCTCCGCACCTATTATTTGGTACGAAATTGGCTATGAAACTGTATACCCTATCACGCAGTCAACGAATATATCACACAGGAGGGTTAGCTGGATTCGATTATCCGGCCATCCGCAATGTAGCGGAAATGAATAATATCAACCTGGGTCCGATGTTATTCAACCTCATGTGGATATTAGAGGGATTAGAAATGGAGGCGATGAATAAGGATGTCGAATAATGTAGTAGATATCGTAGTGCAACTGACCGATAAGAATACGCAAGCCGGTTTAGAGAAAATCGCAGCCGCCTCTAAGGGTACAGTTGCAGAGCTAGCAAAATTAAAAACAGAAATGTTGACCATTGGAGCTGGTGCAGGTATTACCGGTCTAGGGTCAAAGCTTGCCAAAGAGGCACTCGACTGGAATTTATCGGTTAAGAAAATGCAGTCCTTAACAGGGGCCACTGCTGAACAGGCTAGTACCTTTATATCCGTGGCCAACTATATGGGCGTTGCTACCGACGTAAGCACTACGGCGTTTGCCAAGTTTGCGAAGGCGGTATCAAACGCTCAAGATAAAATGCAAACAGCCTCGGCCGAGGGGAAGCTTGCGACCGATATGTTCAGCCGGCTAGGGATTAGTATTGATCAGATTCAAGGAAAGAACACTCTTGAAGTATTCCAGATTATCCAAGAACGACTAAGAGGCATGAAGGACGGCGCGGAAAAAACTCGCGTCGAAATGGAATTGTTCGGTAAGACTGGGTACCAACTTCACGGCATGCTGAATATGTCTGCAGAGGCGATGAAGCAAGTCGAGGACCGGGCACGCGCTATGGGCCTTATTATTGACGATGAAGCGGCTAAGAAATCAGCGCAGTTTAATCGTCAATTAAAGGACATGGAACAGACCGGCAAACGTTTGGCCATCATGATTGGTCAAGAGTTATTGCCAGTGATTATGGACTACACGCAATGGGCTATCGACTTAACAAAGTCCTATAGTAGTATGGCCTCCGAACAAAAAGAAGCTATCTCGGGGGTAGTGAAATTTAGTTTTGAGGCAGGTATCGCGGTTACTGTAATTCAGTCCGTAACGACTGCACTGAAATTCATGAGACTTGCCACATTAGCGGCTGCAGGTCCTTGGGTAGCTTTGGCCAGTGCTATTGCGTTGGCGGGTAAAGCGTTGCTTGACTATCGCTACAAGGAGCGCACCAAAGGTACTGACCTCGGTGTTGAAGTCAATGGTATGAAGGCCCATCGGAATCTAAACTCCGATAAGGGCACCAGTGAAGCCTATATGGCGAACCACGACGGGCGCTACTGGGTTGAGGATAGTTCCTTATTCGGGCTTATTAAGAATGACCGCCTAGCCACTAAGGAGGAAGGCGCTCAAATTGACGCAGCTATGAAAGCTAAGGAAGAGGCTGATGCGGCGAAGAAGAAAGCTGAAGAAGAACAGGCCAAGTTAGACCAGGAAATCGAGAACGCTAAGAATGGTCTTACCAATAATGAAGCCATTAATAAGGCTAATGAGGAAGCTGGCAAAGCGGCGAAGGCTCAAGAAGCCGCAGCTAAGAAAGCAGAACAAGCGGCTGAAAAATTAGCTAGCTCCGTGGAACGCCTTAACGACATGATTCGAAGTCTAACACTCCAATCGTTGGAGATTGACGGTAGTCAGTACGAAATCGATAAGCTCAACGCCAGGAATCAATATGAATCGAACAATAAGAACATTCGAGATATTATTCGTTCCGCAGCGGGGCTTAATAGCGTAGGGGGTGGAAGTGGTGAAGCCTCCGGCGTATTAGCTGCAGCTAATGCCCAACTTGGCAAGGCCTACTCACTAGGCGCCGATGGTACTTGGGCTACGGACTGTGGCAAGCTATTTGCGGATTCTGTTAAGGAGACCTTCGGAAAGGACGTACCAAGATATGTTCCTTCCATTATGGATGCGGCAGCCGCTGCGGGTGCATGGCATCCGGCTGGTGATGGATATACACCTCAAGCAGGCGATGGCGTTGTAGTCCTTGGCGATAATCACATCGTAATATCTGACGGTAACGGCGGATACACTGGTGCTAATTCTAGCACAGGGGTAGTTGCTAAGCAGTCTGTTGAAGGTGATTTCGGGGCGGTTACTGGGTATGTAGATACTGCTAAATTGGTAGGCGCATCTGCAAGCACATCGGCTTCTAACGATGCCCTTAAGAATGCTAATGCGCAAGCGTTGGCCAACTCCAACCTAGTGGCCGAGGCAAGGGCCAAGAACGAAGAAGTATATCAAAAGAAACTTGCTGAGGCGGAGCGTAATCAAACTATCCGCGTTCGCAAGATGAATGAGGATATTACGAAACTTGACCTTGAACGTACAGGGGACAGACTCCAACTTATCAAGGCTGAGTCCGATGCACAGAAGTCTCAGATTGAGGATAACGTTCGTGAGTATACCAAGGCCGTAGGGGACAAGAAACTTGCTGAGAAGAAGGCAGAGTCGGAACGATTGAAACTTGTAGCCGACACTGAGCAGAAAATCAGAGAGCTTGCCTACACACAAACGACTGAAGCATTAGATCATCAGTCCAACCTGGTGAAACTTGGCCACCTTACACAGGACCAGTCCGATGCGATATTGGCCGAACAGCTACAGGCCTATATCGACTACTCGAAGGACGAGCTGGCTAATGCACAGATGACGGCTACACAACGCCTACAGATTGAGAAGAACCTAGTTGAGGCCCAACAAAAGCTATGGGAGATGGCAGGGCGTAACTTGAAATCTCGATTGAAGGAAGCAGCGCGCCAATATCAAGAGGAAACCACGAACTATGCTGACCTTGCGAAGTCGACCTTTGATAGCACGATGAGTAATATCAATTCGACGTGGACAAGTAACCTCGAGGCCATGGCCACAGGTACGAAGTCCTTCAGTAAAGGGCTAATCAGCATATTCAAGGATATGACGAATAGCATTATCAAGATGATGGTGAACCTATCCTTCCAACAATACCTACAACCTAAGTTACAAGGCTTATTCGGTGGAGTGGTAGGAGGTATAGGAAATATTGGTGGAGGCGGTCGTACCTTCTCCACAGGTAGGTCCTTTAGTTCAGCGTTCAGTAGTCGAGGGTTCTCTAAGTTCGCATCCGGCGGGGTGGCGCCTACGGGTATGACATTGGTCGGTGAAAACGGACCTGAGCTCCTTCAATTCAACGCTTCACATCGTATCTATAACGCTAGTCAAACTCGTAAGATGCTAGGCGGTAATCAGGGGAATAACGTTACAGTTAACATCATCAACCAATCTGGTCAAGCCCTTGAATCCGAGCAACAAAGCTCGAGATTTGACGGAGAAAACTACATCATCGATGTAATGGTTAAAGCCGTAACAAATAATAAAGGAGGTGCGCGGGATGCAATTAAAGCAGCCGCAGGTTAATCATGGCAACATTTCCAAATATTAGATATCCGATATATCCAATTCAAGAAACTACACCGGATATGACCTATAAGGGCCAAGTGGAGAATATGACGATTATTAGTCGACGTAAGACTACTAAGGCCTTACGGTCATATAACGTGAACTATAAGGTGCCCACCTCCGAGTACTTACGGCTAAGGTCGTTCTTCGACGAGGTCAACTGTTCGACAGTATTCGACTGGACGAACCCTGAAACGAAGGAAACTATCAAGGTACGTTTCAGTGATCAGTTAGACTTCGCAGCGAATGACTACGGCATATGGGTTGGTACCGTAAAATTACAGGAGGCATAACATGTTAACACTTTCAACTGCATCAATTTTGGAGAAAAACAAAATAGACGCCACAGGTGTATGGCTCATGCTCCTTGATATTGAATACAAAGGTGATATCGTACGGCTCGTGTATAACACCGAGGATATTACCTTCCAAGGGAACAAGTACATCGCGTTCCCATTCAAATTGGCAGACGTCAACCATAACTCGACTGACCTTCCAAATGTTAAATTGTCCGTGTCCAATGTGACACGGACTATCCAACGCCTGGCGGAGGATAATCAAGGGTTCACCGGTGCAGATGTCATTGTCCGCGTAATAAATACAAACGTGCCAAATGTGTGCGAAGTAGAGGAACACTTTGTTATTACTGGCTCCGTCGCTAATGCAGAATGGATGGAGTTCACGCTAGGTACGGATTTCAGTTTTACACGTAGGTTCCCTTTGGTCCGTATTATGAAGGACTTTTGCCCATTTAAGTTCAAAGGGGTTCAGTGCGGATATAAGGGCACTGAGACCGAGTGTAATAAGACTTTATCACGATGTCGAGCACTAGGAAATAGCGTTCGATTCGGTGGCGAGCCAACGATTCCACAGGGAGGTCTGTATGCATCTAACAAGTGATATGACTGATATGCTTGGCACTCCATTTGATGAGCTGAAATGTTGGGATGTAGTGGCCGAGGTGTATCGCCGTAATGGCGTTACGCTTCCAAACTACACAGATATTCCTATGGACGAGTGGCAAGAGGTCAAGGAGCCAACAGAGGGCAGTGTCCTGGTCTTTTCGTTAAAAGGTAAGGAACTCGACCATGTTGGCGTGTATTTAGGCGATGGCAGATTCATTCATGCCACTAAGCCAAGCGGTGTATGTATCGAACACATCTCTAAATACGTTCCTAGGCTTAAACATATATACGATAGAAAGGAGTAGCCTATGATTAATGTAGTGCTAGTAAGGAATCCGTTTAAACCGGATCAGCATGAAACACAATACCGCCCCTATAAGGCGAATATGCCATTAAGCTTTTACGCTAAGCAAGATGGCGACTGGGTATACTCCATTAATGGCCAAGAGGCTACGCTCGATACCATTGTTAATGATGGTGACTATATCGTGGCCATGCCTCAAATCGATGGCAAGTTCTTTGGAATCATTTTAACCATCGGCCTTAGTATCGCCACAGGCGGTATCGCTAGCGGTGCGATATTTGGTATCCAAAGTCTAATATGGCGTACAGTACTATCCATGGCCATTGGTATGATTGGCAATATGCTCGTCAATAAGTTAACTCAGCCAAAAGCTGACCGGTCTCATACGGACTCAGCACAGGCTAACACGTATGGATGGGGAGGGGCAAAAACTGTAACCGGTCAAGGGTACCCTCTAGCTGTGACATATGGCCGTATGAAGAGCGCCGGGCTCCTTTTATCACGTCACATTATCAGTGATGGCGAAAAGCAGTACCTCAACCTTTTATATTGTGCCGGTGAAGGTGAGTTATCGAAACTCGAGGATATCCGTATCAATGCTAACCCCGTTAGCAACTATCAGGATGTGCAAGTGGACATCCGATTAGGTACCAATGACCAAACTGTTATCCCTAATTTCAATGATAACTACGCGGACCAAGTACTCAACTATGAACTTAAGACAGGGTGGAGTACGCAACGGGTGCAGGGTGACGCGTGCAATGCTATCGAGTTAACTATCAGCTTCCCTAATGGCTTGTATTACTCCAACGATACAGGCGGTATGGATGCTACATCGGTTACTCTTGACGCGGAAATTCGGAAAGTCGGTGAGAATGAAGAGTGGCATAAGTTACCGCTCTCCAATCAAAAAGGTATGCAAGCCTTCGTTAAGAAATCCGGTGACGGATGGTCCTTCACGCGTCAAAAGTCCGATGCAGAAATCGCAGAGGCTGATTATAAGGGCATCGTTAAGGAAGCAACGAATACCGCGTTCTATCGAGTGTACCGATTTGATAACCTCGATAAGGCACAGTATGAAGTCCGTGTTCGCTGTTCCAGTAAGGATGGCAACTCAATCCGATACAGTAATAAGGTGTACTGGAACCAGTTAACGCAGATTATATACGATGATTTCGTGCATCCAGGAAAGGCGCTTATCGGTATTAAGGCCTTGGCGACTTCTCAACTAAATGGGTCGGACCCTGAAGTATCCTGGGTACAAGAACGCTCCGCCGTGTATGTGTTCAACCCTTATCAACAAAAGTACGAAGTCCAACGCGCGGATAACCCGGCATGGGCGGCGTATGATCTACTTCACATGGCTCGTAAGTTTGGCGATGAATACGTCGTGTTTGGACAACCTCACGGACGTATGGATTATGACGCCTTTAAAGCCTGGGCAAGCAATTGTGACAAGAACGGATTCACCTTTAACTATATCTACGATAGCGCTAGTCGGTTATGGGATGCGTTAAAATATCCGGAAAACGTAGGTCGGGGTAAAGTTATTCCTCAGGGAACGAGATTCACTTGTGTTAGTGATTATAAGTCAACACCGGTACAGTTATTCACAGTAGCCAATATAAAACAAGGTAGCTTCTCCGAGGAGTTCCAAGGTATCCAAAGTCGTGCCAACTCCGTGGAAATCTCCTTCCTTAATAAGGATAAGGACTACGAGCGTGATGTTATTCCAGTATATGGCGATACATACGATGAATCGGATACACTTACCAACCCTGCGCAAATTGAGCTCATGGGATGTACTAGCCTAGACCAGGCATTTAAACATGGTAAGCACTACCTACGATGTAATAAGTACGAGGTGCGTACTGTGGCTATCGAAGCCTTCACCGACGCCATCGCGTGTACGATAGGGGATATTATTCTTATTCAACATGACGTACCTGAATGGGGCGAAGGTGGCCGAGTAGTAGCTGTTACAGGTAATACTATCACCCTTGATAAGGAGGTATCGACATTACCTGGCAAGCAGCGCCAACTACTTATCCGTAATAACGCTACTGATGCGGTGACTACGCTCACTGTGTTAAGCGTTATCGGTCGGAACGTAACCGTTAAGGAAACAATAACAGTCGAACCAGGTAGTGTGTATGCGTTTGGTGAGCTAACCAAAGCGGCTAAACCATTTAGGGTGTTAGCTATCACCGAGGGAGGTACAGACCTTACTCGTAAGATTCAGTGTATGGAATACTATCCAGAAGTGTATACGAGCGATGATGGTACTGTTCCTGTTATCGATTATAAGTCGGAAGTTGGTAGCGATATCGAGGATATAGGCCTCGTAAGTGATGTATACGGCGCTAATGGCATTATGTACTCACGAATCGCCGTCCGTTGGCAACTTCCTCGTGACGGCAAGATAACCAACGTAGTAGTTAACTATCGGAACGCTAAAAGCGATACCTGGAAATATATAGGGAACTTCCCCGCATCACCTAATAGCACGGAGATATCTGATGTACTATTAGGCGCTACCTATGAGGTTAAGGTGCAAGCGATTAACGATTTAGGACAACTCACTACAGGGGTTACTAAGGAAATCGTCATTCCGCGAATGCAAGCACCTGGCGATGTACAGAACCTACACGTCATTAGTCGATACAATCTAACCGCTGATAAGAGCGTGTACTATGACCTTCAAGTGATGTTCGAGCCACCAGCTAATCCTGGCAATTTTGACAGTGCTGAGGTGTGGTACAAGCTCAAATCTAAGAATGACCAAGCCGTAACAGGTCAAGATTGGCAGTACGCGGGCAGTAGCAACAGCCAGGTCATCATCAAAGCATTAGGCCCTGGCGAAGAGTACGAGGTTAAGGCTGTGGCCGTGGATAGGTTCGGTAATAGATCCGATACGGCTCAAGTTGTGGATGTCGTAGTCAAGGCGATGGATGAGGTGCCTGATATGCCTAAGAACTTTACGGTAGCCTTTAAGGACCACGCCACCGCATCATGGAGTGACGTATTGAACGCTGACGTGGACTACTACGAACTACGCACCGATAATGACCCAGGGAAGGATACCAATGCTCTTCTTGCAAAGGTAAAAGGTACATCCGCTAACTTACCTCTTACTAAGCGAACTGGCACGGTGTACTTGTACGCACGAAGTACGCTAGACAAATACTCAACGCCTGCAACGTATTCGTATAACTTGCCACAGTTAGAGGCGCCTACGATTGAGGTTAAGGACCAACTCGGAGGGTTCAGTCTTTACTTTGGGGCGAAGCCACCACAGGCTTACGTTATCCGTTGCCATGTTATAGGTGATGAACGTACCGATGATTTAGAGACTACGTCAAGCATGCTCACGTACTCTAACAAGGCTGGTGTATATCGTGTGCGGTGCGAATATGTCGATGTGTTCGGTAGTAGCTTAGTATCTGAAAAGTCGGTCACGATTAAGGATAGAGTTGATAAGAGCCTTCTTGATGCGGAAGCATTGGGGCTAAAAGCTATGGACGAATCGATTAAAGCGATGAACTCTGAAGTTGGAACGATGAAAACCTCCGTTAATGGGTTCGAATCTAAAATCGCACAATTGGATAAAGGCATTACCCAAAAGGTAACTGACCTTAATCAGAACCTGTCCGGACAAATTACTACGTTATCCAATGGTATTGACCTTCGGGTAACACAGGCTATCGGAAGTATGAGTGGTAAGGATATTGTAAGCCGGATTAACTTATCACCGGAAGGTACCCGAATTGACGGCAAGATATTACATGTAACTGGCCAAGCGTTGTTCGATAATAACATCATTACCGAGGGTATGCTCCAAGCTAACTCGGTAAGCGCTGATAAGATACAGGCGTTATCCATTAGTAGTGATAAGCTCCAAGCGGATAGCGTTACAGCCGATAAGTTAAAGGTTAATAGCCTTGACGCGATCACTGCTACTATCGGCACATTGCGAACTAAAACGAGTGGTGCAAGGGTTGAAATTAGCGATAACTTAATTCAAGTATTCGATGATAACAATGTACTGAGAGTGAGGTTAGGGGTGTTTAGATGATATTTCTAATAATCTTAATTCTGCTACTATTAGCGATGGTGGTCGCAGCACTACAAATAAAAATAAGGAGAAAACATAAAATGTCACAGGGGATTGAAATATATAACGAATATGGAGAAAAAATACTGTCTACTGATGCGAGGTTGACTCGTTCGTTAATGTGCGTCCCTTGCACATCGTGGACTGGGTCAGCAAAAGTAATAGGTAAACAAAAGGATACAACTATATACGTCATTCCTTTTGTATCCGTTTCTTATAAGGGGAACTTCCCAACAACGAAATTTATCAAAACTTGGATTAATCAAGATACGGTGTACTGGGAATATACACGGATTAATAACCATTTCTTTGATAATGATACGTTGGCGATTGTATTGTTTATAGGAGAATACTAATATGAGCGCAACTTATCTCGAAGTCAACAATGACAAAAATCAAATCATCATTAACGATGAGTACAGAAATTTTAAATTGCACAGCGTCGTGCCAAAAGTTGTTAGCCTGTTTTTCAACACGCGTGTTGCGGCTGATGATAGCGGAAGAATGTATTTGAACTTTATTAAACCTATTAATGAAGATTGTGTTATCGCCTCAGCATTTGCGCGTCAAGTGTGTATGGTATACCCGCATTATAGAATGCATACACACCCTCAAGCATTATCGCCAGAATCGTCGGGAGTTGATTGTTATTTATTTGATAACTATACATCTCGGGATACTAATTCTACGGGCAAGATTCGAGCAGGATTGCAGGTATATAACGAACAGGGGCAAACGTTATTTGATTCAGATTATCCTGCTTTGCGCATATTAGATTATATCGATATTGATATAAATGACTGTAAGCCTTGGCAAGACCCAAAGGATGATCGTTATCTAAAGTTTGGTAATGATATATTGTCTCGTTCGTACAATGTTCAGGCTATTGCAGTTTGCTTGCTCAACTCCCCTCCATCTCCTTTTGGCCCATCGGACGGCGTGTATTCAGCGGAATACCTTGGTTATGGCGTATCTATCAAAGGTGGAAACACATTGACCCTAGGAGCTACATGGCAAACAGATATAACGACCAAAGATGCATTAGCAGATGCTGGCGTTGATTCGCGCCTAAGGTTGCTAGTTGCCGACGTAAGTAATCTTAGGAAATCGTAATTTGATATATGAATGAGAGGCACATCTTATGATTGAACAAGACATCACATTGTACGCAGGGCAGGACTTTGGCATGACGTACGTCGTACCGCCTGGCTCCGATATGGACCTAAGCGAATACCAGGCCGTCTGCAAAATTCGTAAACGGCCTTATGATGATATGAAATTAGAGTTAACACCTGTGGTACAGTCTAAGCAGGTAGGGTTCTTCATCAGCGGAAAGGATTCCGCTAAAGCCCAATTAAAGGGTGGCGATTATCTGTATGACGCTTTTATCTACAATGATCATAAGTGGATAAAGTTAGGACAGGGAACCGTTACCATCGTTCCAGATATTTCAATGCATAAATAAGGGGGATATACAAGCATGGAAACAAACGAATTAATATTGAAACTTGACAAAGAAACTACACTTCCCCTTATCGAGGGTTTAGGTAAAAGCGCCTATGCTATTGCTGTGGCTCATGGGTTCAGAGGTACTGAACAAGAATGGCTTGACAGTTTAAGAGGATTGCAAGGGCCTCAAGGTGAACCAGGTCCAAAAGGCGAACCATTCCGATATGAGGATTTTACACCAGAGCAACTAGAGGCTTTAAAAGGCCCTAAAGGCGATAAAGGCAAGGACGGCGCAAGTGCTACGGCCGACAACGCTCATCAGTTGTTGCTGCAAGGTAATGTGTGGTGTGAAAGTGCAAGCGTTGACGATGTACTCACTGCTTTAATTGGTAATATGGGTAAGCCGTTCCCTCGTACTGAATTTAAGCCGTTGACTGTTCTTAGTGTTGTAAGAGGTCAGCATGTTATTGGAATCAATGGCGAACCGCACTACACCGTTAAAGTGGTAGGTAACGGTACAGACGCATTCGGATTGAATGAGGCTGGCGTTGGTAACATTACAATCGAGCCACTAGGCGACGATGATGTGAAACTCACATATCATAACTTTACAGGTGATAAAGTAGGCGATTATACAATCAAAGGCGTCCTTGATGATTCTGCTGTACAGCCTGACGAAACTTATAAGGATTTAGGCTCTAAATATTATAAGTATGGCCGTAAACTTGTAATTAATGTTACTAACCAACAAACAGATAGCGATTGGACTAGAAACAACTTCAACTTCCTTGGAAAATGGAAAGAACAGGACTTTGACTCTATTGAGATTGTAACGAACGGTAAAAAGTTATCATATATTTATTTAAGTTATACAGGATTACCTCAAATTCCTATTTTTATTAATAAACCAGCATTAATTATGTTTAAACTTACAGCTAGCCTTACAGGTAATAAAAATATTAATATTGGTACTAAAGAACACGGCTTAAACAATGTTGCTTACATACTTGATACTTTGGAATGGTCTGAATCTGACAATCGATACATTAATACAGGTAATGCACCGTTATAATAATTTAAGTTAAAGGAAGAACATATGCAAGAATTAACTGATTTCATTGGCGAGGCTTGGCGGACGTTGACGGATTCGTTTGTACTAAAATCCTCGGGTATGTTCTCCCTTCTTAACTATCACACTTAGGGGGAGTGAATGGATATATTGAACGACATTTTAGTAATGCTGATTAGCGGTGTGTCACATGAGCATATTGTCAGTATGGGCGTTATCATCATATTAACGACTGTATTGCTATTCATTGACGCAGCGCAACGCATTACGACGGAGGTGCTTAGGTACAACAAGGATAATCACAGGAACAATACGCCTATAACATTACTTACAACGCTCGCATGGTATGGATGGGGTAAGGGTGGATATGTTGACGCGACCACAGGGCTAAAACGTAGGTACCTTATGAGCGAACGCTTACGATCCGATTTACTAAAGAAATTATGCGTCCAGTACCCCGCGTGGATGGTCTTATCGGTAGTATTTGAATCGCTACCGGATATCCCTATCCCCAATACTGAACTATTCATGGACCATATCTTCTCATTCCTATTCATGCTGATTCCGTTTTTCTCCGAATGTTGGTCAATTATCGAAAACTTACGTGAAATGGTTGAAGATGACCTCGTCGACTTTGGAAAGGTATTCCAAGGTGTACTAGAAATTATCAGAGCATGGAGGGGTAATGGATAAGTTAGCTATCATTAACCGCATCAAGCGGTCATATCAATCCATCCGAATAGCTGGCATACGGCCAACTGGTGTATTAGCAACGAGGGCACTAGTCCTCGTCATGTTAGTACCGATGATATTAGTCGTTGCCCAGTATGTGTTATCAACGATTAAAGGGTATGTATCACCTGAAGCTAATCAACTTATCGATAAGGGTATTCTTATCATTGACCACATATTCGTGCCGTCGGTACTTATGTCAATTGTAGGGCTTTGTGGCATGTTTATTGACAAGGACCATAACGGGATACCGGATAAGCTAGAGGAGCCTAACACGTTGCCTATGAACAGACCTGGCATACAGCAATTAGCAGATGACGTTAACCATGATGAGAGGGGGAAATAAATGTTTCGACAAATTACAATGGACGAGTTAAAAGACCTGGCGCTAGACGCGTACGGCAAAATTGAAAAGGCATATTACCATTGGACAGGCGTTAAAGGTGGTAAGCACTTCACGGACTACCACATCAACATCAATAGAGATGGCACGATGTGGACAGATATGGAAGCTTTAACAGACTATAAGGAACACACCTATATGCGCAACAGTAACGCCGTAGGTATAGCTATTGGGGCATGTTGGGATGCTGTTAGTGAAAATAACTTAGGTAGTGAGCCCCCAACCAAAGAACAGTTAACCACTATGACACAGATTATGGCAGTGCTCACTATTAACGCGGGTGTACCACTTGACCTACAGCACCAAATGACCCACGCTGAGGCAGCCGATAATAAGGACGGTCTCGACCTCTATTATTTAGATCCGACTGGGTACCCTAACAACACCTACGGCCCAGACTCCAACGTTGACCGATGGGACCTCTTAGTGTGCCATGCAGGTGATGAACGATGGAGCGGTGGGGATTGGTTACGTGGCACCGCTCGATGGTGGGGCGCACAGTGGGGTAGTAATATTTAGGAAGGAGTTACCATGTATGAAAAAATTAAAACTATGGTGGCCAAGTATCCTCGCCACTATTATATTATCGGCGCTCTTATCGTTCTCCTCGGTATTTGCGCAGGATATATCATCTACCAACCAAGCGGAGCCGACTATCACCGTGCCGTTGACGCAGTGGAACGAGCTCAAGAGCAACAACGAGAAAGCCTTGAACTTAATCGAAGCATCCAGCATTCCATTGACAGAAGCGCAGACCTTAGTCGTGAAGCAGGGGCAAGAATTGACAGAAGCCAGGAATACAATCACGAAATTGGAAACCGAATTACAAACAGCCAAGGTAGACTTAGTGAAGCAAGAAGTTACCTTGAACGAAATGCAGAACTCTTTAAACATATTGAAAGCGAAAGTCGAAAGGGACAATCGAACAATCAAGCGACTCAAGATGCAACGCAACATATCCCAGGTAGTGGGAGCGGGGGCAATCATTGGAGTGGTAATTCGTCGATGACTGAGAGGTGATCCATATATCTCCTGAGCATGAGCAGGTGGACTCATGGATTGACTTCAAAAGATTATCGAAAGAATGACAAAAGATTAGAAGAGCCTACTAACTTAGAAAATATCTAGGTTAGTAGGCTCTTTATTTTTGCACTTTTATGAAATTTATTAAAATTAGCACTTGCAAATACATCGAATACGATGTATAATAAAGACAAAGGTAAGGGAAAGTATTAAAGGAGTACATACCATGAGCAAATACAGTGAATTTCTAAAAAGCGTAAAAGAATCCCAATTGACTAAATTCTTCGGTGAATTGAAACACACATCGAACAAATACTTCAAATTTAATCATGTAATTAACGACGATGAAATCATCATTGTAACTAATAACGTGAAATTCGTTAAAGGTAACCCTGTATTAGTCATCGACAATAACAAAGTTGTATATCTAAAGGATTGGAACGTTGCAGAAGTTCGCAACTATAATAAAGACCTATATGCATATGCGGTTAAATTAAATCGCAAATACTGGAAGGAATACACTTTCAAAAGTGATTTCGAAGATATGTGTTTTGAACAAGCTGATACATTCGACAGCTTGAAAGCAATAGCTGAAATGCAAAATGATACTGAAATCGCATTAGGTTGGGGTAAATAGGGGGTACTTATGAAATTTGAGGATGTTATGACCTCTGCGGAAGCTGCGGAGCGTTGGAAGATTAGTCCAGTTACGGTGAAGCAAGCGTGCTCCGGTCAACGGAACACACCACCACGATTCACGCCTACTGAATGTCGAAAGTCTAAAGGCACCTGGCTAGTATCACGCCAGGGTATGGAACGATTATATGGAGAGGAGCCTAAAATATTAAAAGTCTACAGTACGGCAACGCAGAAACCTTGGTTCATGGGAACCGCAGAAACTTACAAGGACGCATGGGACATGATATATGAGCATGAAATGCGTCAATCTCCATGCATTGGTAAGTGGGATAAGGAAGCCTGGGATGATGGCGATATGGAAGAAGAGTTTCCTAACTTCGTATGGCCTGAAGAGGTTGATTACGTTTGGACTGCTGACTGGATAGCGGAAGTCATTCCTGATCCGAAGGAATACAAGGAGGAAGGTGTACGAGGCCTTATTGACGATTTGCTATTATCCTATGAGATTGTGGACGAAAGCATTTGATTGTCTTGTAAATATACTATATAATTGAAACGATAAACGTTTAAATTTTGTTAGAATTTAGAACGGTAGCTCAACCGTGGCTCACCTTATAATACTATAAATCCAGTATTAATCAGTATTTTGGAATCCCAGAAACTATCGTTCGCGGAGAATAAACCACTATGGAATTAAAAGAATTAATGCAACAAC
>OGGI01000426.1_pt1 | contig 43847 bp, 28 predicted proteins | sample 1571051 | NCBI WGS metagenome assembly OGGI01 (sample SAMEA2582075, study PRJEB24529) | metagenome | biome: Human gut stool | place: China | collected 2011 | reverse complement strand
ATGATAAAGTATATGCCGGAACCGCGGATGTCAGCTTCAGTGATATTGTTCTTGAGGGCATTGAAGAAGGAGATGAAGTTTCGGCAGACATCGGAACGATCCGCGGGACTTTGAAAGATGTAAAAGCGGGAAATTATACTTCGGTAACTTTGCCAGAGCTGAGATTAACCGGAAAAGACAAGGAGAATTATATTCTTGTGCAGCCGACAGACGAAATTCCTCTGACAAAAGCGGTGAATGTGGCAAAAAGCAGTGGGCTTCAGATCGAAGAACAGAATAAAAGTTACTTATATTTAAAGGATCAGGAAGAGCGGATCAGTCTCAGGGAAATCCTCCCGGTGGACTGCGGGAATGCACAGTATGCTGCACCGGAGATGACCGGAAACATGGAATATATCACAGAACCGAGTATAGCAGACGATATATTATCTTATACAGTGAAGCAGGGGGCACTGGACAGGAAAGGAAAGATCCGGATCAAAGTTACGACTGAGAACTATGAGGACTTTGTGATCACCTTCAATCTGGAATGTAATGACCAGATACCGGTCAGATTACAGGAAGGAACAGAAGTAACCCTGAAAAAAGATACGCTTACTTACGGTGGTCTTTTGTCGGCACTGGAGTTTTCGGAAGCAGAATTTGTGGACGAAGAAGGAAATACAGTGGAAGGAACGCTTGAATGGAAAGACGGCACACAAAGACCGGATACATCCGTGACAAGTGCAGAATGGATCTTTATGCCATCTGATGAGGCATATGCAAATGCAGAAGGCAGCACAGCGATCAAAGTAAATGCAAAAGAACTTACGGTAACAAAGGCGACCGCCAGAAACAGGAAATATGATGGAACAAATCAGGTTGCCATCACGGAAGTACTGCTAAGCGGTATGCTGGAAGGCGATGAAGTGAGCGTAGATCTGACGGATCTTCATGGAACGTTAAAAGATAAAAAAGCAGGAGAATATACTTCGGTAACATTACCGGAACTGACGCTTGCCGGAAAAGACAAAGCAAATTACAGGCTGGTACAGCCAGTCACAGAAATCCCTCTGACAAAAACGGTGACGATCGAAACACCGGAAACGCCGGAAACACCGGAGACACCACAAAAACCGTCAGATCCAGGCACAAAACCGGGAACCTCTGAACCGATACAGAAGCCATCGAAACCAGAATATCTGAAAAAAGGAACAAAGTTCATAGGACCGGACAAAAATCAGTATAAAGTAACCTGTGCGGACGGAAAAACATTTACAGTGGCATATCTGAAACCGAAAAAGGGTGTCAAAGGCACGGTAAACATACCGGACAGCATTACCGTAAACCATGTTACTTATAAAGTCACAGAGATTGCAGCGAATGCTTTTAAGAATCAGAAAAAAATCCGAAAAGTGGTGATCCCGTCAGGCGTGAGCAGGATCGGAAAGAAAGCATTTTATGGCTGCAAGAATCTGAAAAATATCACGATCAAAACGACAAAACTGACGAAGAAAAGAGTAGGAAGCAAGGCATTTTTCGGCATCCATGCGAAAGCAGCCATTAAAGTGCCGAAGAAAAAACTCTCTGCTTACAGGAAGATGCTGAAAGCACGCGGAGTCACAAAAAAAGAAAAAGTACAGGCGATCAAGGTAAAATCTAAAAAAGCATAAGATAAAAAGACTTGGGCAGTGAGTGCCGGAGAGGATTTCTGGTACTCACAAATGCCCGGAAAGGATTGGAACTATGCAGGGAGCAGAAAATACAGAAAAACAGCAACTCTCCGCTCCACTTAGAGCGCGTATGTGGGAATACCGTATTATCAGTGTGATCGTTTGTGCATTTTCTTTCTGGATCGCATCAAAAGGGAACTGGAATAAGATCCCGGTCAGCATAGCAACGGTTGTCCTGATCATTGGTATTGCAATCTGGATGCTGGGATCGCCGGATGATTATAACGGTTCAACGGATATCTGCAGTATGATCGCCATGGATTGTCCGAGAAAGATTGAAGAATTTTATGAAGCCTACAAAGATGTCCGTACGCCGCTTGGCTCCGGTTATCTTGTTCAGTTTTACACGATGAGACAGCCGGCTCTGATGTTCGGACCGGATAAGAACGGAGATTTTCTCTATTTCTGGCTTTCAAAAGACGGGAATATCGGTTATCTTGGCTATTCGTTCATGACCAGTATGATAAAGGGAAAATATAATGATCCGATATTTCCGGCAGAAGAGGATTTTGGCGATAATACAGCAAAATATGTCTGCTATCAGTCGGATGTACTTCTGATGCAGAAGCAACTGAGGGAGAGCCTGGAGCATTTTGTGAAAACAAAACAGGTTTTGGAAATTCCGCAGTCCCACCCATCGGAAGTCTATACTTTTACGGAGGATTTTAAACTGACCGGTCAGCATTTTGATCTCTGTGACAACGAAGGAAACCGTGTTTTCGAAATCGAAGGAACGGCTCCGCTGCGTACACTTTCTGTTTATGACAATCAGCATAACGAGATCTTTAAAATGACCAAGAAGATCGTAAGCGTACTGCCGACCTACCAGTTTTATTACCGGGGGGAGCTTTACGGCACGCTGGAGAAAAAATTTGTGCTGGTCAAAGATAAGTTTGAGATGAAAGTCAAAGAAGGAAAACTGGAACTGACGGAATACGCCGGTTCGATCGGCCATAATTTCTGCGTGACCTTAAATGGTAAAACGCTGGGAACAATCCTGGACAACCTGGATCTGAAAATGGAAAATATCGTCTTTGACAATGCAGTGATCATTGCATATGAAGAAAAATATCTTCCGCTGCTTGCGGCAATGGCGGTGATGGCAGCACGTGAGCTTGCCCGGGATCGCAGTTAGGAGGTGTGAATGAAAGAAAAAGCAAAGATAAGAAAAGCGGTGTATATCGCAGTGATGTGGTGTATTCTGGCAAGTGTTCTTTTGGGATGCAGAAAATCTAATGTCGAGTCCTATGCATCTGCAGAGGAAGCAAAGCAGGCAATGAGTCAGTGCCGGACATTTCTGGTAGAAGGAGATCTGGATGAGGTCAACCAGGAGGGGAATATCCTTGCGGACGGGAAAATAGCCGGGCGGTTAAAAGAAACAGGTATTCTCAATACGAAATGGACGGTATCGGTCGATGGCAAAACCTGGTTCTGGATGAAATTTGTGACTGATGAGCCGATCAATAACATCGATGGCGTGATTGCCGGGACAACCTATGGTTATTATGATAAAAATAATCAGTGCCTTGGCTATGCACAGAAGCGGGTGTTCGAGAACGAAAATCTGGAACGTGAATATTATCTCGTATTTATGGATGCAGACGGAAATCCCAAAGATTATCTGGCGGAACAGCACGGAGAGGAACTTTACAATTACGAGGGCAATCAGATCGGCAGCGGAAAAGCAGAACTCAAGGGTTATATTGGGGAGAAATGCTATTTCGAAATTGATACCGAACCGGGTGTATCTGTGGATGCAGTGGATAAAATGGCAATGTATCTCCAACTGTTTAGTAAATTTAATGAAACGGCAGGAGATTAAATGGTGGTAAAAAACAATTCTTACGGTGTAAAAAACCATGGAGATGCGATTGATGCTTGAATTTATGCAGGTTTGCTATTATAATCATCAGTGATTTAGAGAAGTAAACTTTATCACACACCCGCTTATACTATTTTATGATGCCAGGGTCAAAAGCCTGAAACCACGATGTGCTTGCACAAGAGTGGTTTTATGGCTTAATGACCCGCCCCGATATGAGCATAAAAGTGGAGCGTAAGCTTCACGATATGCGAATATTGGGTAGAATTGTGAGAGTACGAAGTACGGAACAATTCGTATGGCATCTTTTGACCCCAACATTATTTTATACATTTAAGGAGGAATCTACTATGATTACCTGGAACAACCTGGATACACTGGAAGCATTTAAAAATCTTTCAAAGGCAGAGCGTGTAAATATCGCAGAGGCAATGTCTGGAGAAAACGGTGCAGAACGTGTGGAAACATACAGCACACCGATGGCAGAAGGCCTTGCGTATAATTATGCTGCAAAGCAGGTAGATGACAAAGTGCTGGAAGATCTGCAGAAACTGGCAGATGAAGCACAGCTGACTGAAAAATTCGAGGCACTTTACAATGGTGAAGTTATTAACACCGGAGAGAAGAGAATGGTTCTTCATCACCTGACACGCGGTCAGCTCGGTGAGGCTGTAAATGCTGACGGCACAGACAAACGTGCTTTCTACAAAGAACAGCAGCAGAAGATCGCAGATTTTGCAAACAAAGTACATGCCGGAGAGATCACAAATGCAGCAGGTGAGAAATTTACAACCGTTGTTCAGATCGGTATCGGCGGCAGTGACCTCGGACCTCGTGCAATGTATCTGGCACTGGAAAACTGGGCAAAGAAAAACGATACCTTCAAGATGGAAGCAAAATTCATCAGCAACGTAGACCCGGATGATGCAGCAGCAGTTCTGTATGGTATCGACGTAGCACATTCTATCTTTATCCTGGTTTCCAAATCCGGTACAACACTGGAAACACTGACCAACGAGTCCTTCGTAAAAGATGCCCTGAAAAATGCAGGACTGGATGCTTCCAAACATATGATCGCAGTAACCAGCGAGACATCTCCACTGGCAAAGAGCGACGACTATCTGGCAGCATTCTTCATGGATGATTACATCGGCGGACGTTATTCATCCACATCCGCAGTAGGCGGAGCCGTATTATCCCTGGCATTCGGACCGGAAGTATTTGAAAGATTTTTAAACGGTGCAGCAGAAGAGGACAAACTCGGAACAGAAAAAGACATCAGAAAGAATCCGGCAATGCTGGATGCACTGATCGGCGTTTATGAGCGTAACGTACTGGGCTATCCAAGCACAGCAGTACTGCCATACTCACAGGCACTGAGCCGCTTCCCGGCACATCTGCAGCAGCTTGACATGGAGTCCAACGGTAAATGCGTAAACCGTTTCGGTGAGAGACTTGACTATGTAACCGGACCGGTTATCTTTGGTGAACCGGGAACAAACGGACAGCATTCCTTCTACCAGCTGCTCCATCAGGGAACAGACATCATCCCACTGCAGTTCGTAGGCTTCAAGAATAACCAGATGAACACGGACGTAGTGATCCAGGGCAGCACAAGCCAGCAGAAACTGTGTGCAAACGTGGCAGCTCAGATCGTAGCATTTGCATGCGGAAAAGAAGACGAAAACCGCAACAAAAACTTCGAAGGCGGACGCCCGTCCAGCATCATCATTGGTGAACAGCTGAATCCGGAAACACTGGGAGCACTGCTTTCACACTTCGAAAACAAAGTCATGTTCCAGGGCTTCGTATGGAACGTAAACAGCTTTGACCAGGAAGGAGTACAGCTCGGTAAAGTACTGGCAAAACGCGTACTGGCTCACGAGACAGACGGAGCACTGAAAGTACTCAGCGATCTGATGAATATTTAGTCTCAGAGAAGAAGATGGTGCCATAAGATCGTGTTTGTATAATCATACCGTGGTTCGAAAATCTGAATTCAACAGCATAATATAAATCAGGAGAAATCCCGTTGTACAGGAGATGTGCAGCGGGATTTTTTTGATTACAGGGATGTGTACTGCGGTGTATAAGGCAGACAGCGTCAGCAGCCGCCCAAGGTGCGGGAATGTGCCTTGATGTATGCTTTGTTCTGTTGCGACAGAGTTTTCAGGATGCTATAATCAGTTTAGGAACATTACAATCGTGATCCAGAACAGATATTTGTCTGGCAGAAGAAATTATGAAAGATCCATATATTTTTGATTTCATACCGAACGGAAAAAACTTAAAGAGGTTGAGTTAGAAGATGCACTTGTTCAACAAATCAGGAAAGCTTTCTTTCTACTTATAAAAAATATGTTCGGAAAATTTGACATGTGTGAGGATGCGTGTTAATATATACTATATAAAAGGGCTGCCGATAGACGGTTAGTCCGGTTTATAAGTAACTAAAATAGTCGCTTGGTTTGTTGGACTGGGGCGGCTATTTTTGTGGTTTATTAATATCCTTACCGAATGTGTATCCGATACTAAAGCAAGTTAAGCCAAAGCTTAATATTGCAATGAAATCAAAAATACTCATGGTTTAGCCCTCCTTTTAAGTAGATTTCCGTTTGGATTTCTATGTAGCTGGAGGGTCACAATTATTCGTTTCACTTCGGTTATTGCAAAACGAGTGCCATTGGCACTTTGCAACTCTCCGTGGAAGAACTAACCGCCTACCGTTATGGCAGCACCTGTAAAATAATATATCATTTTGTAAACAAAATTGCAATCATTAATATGAGAATTAAAAAAGAAATATGTGATAAAAATAGAATCCGGGAAGTGTTACGTTTCCCGGATTCTATTTTTAAGTGCCTTATCAATAATAAAATTGAAAATAAGAGATTATATTGAGAAAATGAATATATGCCAAAGACTATGGATAATCAAAGTTTCGCACATAATAGATATAATTACACGTACCATATTGTATTTATTCCAAATATAGAAAAAAGGTAATGTTGGGAAAATTGCGGAAAGACGTAGGAGAGATATTAGAAAAAGAAAGAAGATTCCGGGAATGTAATGTTTCTGGAATCTTTTTTGTTGGAACAAATACTAAATTTCGTAGAGTATTCTACTCTGCGATTTCAAAATTATAGGATTTTATATCAAATTTCTACTTAATTTTACAAAACGTCACTTAAAATGTCAATATATGTATCAATAAATTTGGATAATTTTGCTGATAAATACGAAAATCCTTTGAAAAACTTTGTTTGAATATGAAATTTGAAAAAATATGTCACGATCGAAACAGAAAACCCTGCTTTAGAAGTATTATTTTTTATATTATATGGATATTTGCCGTCAAAATATCCGTCATAGAAAGGAGTTATAAGTTATGCCAAGAAAGGGAGAAAATATTTATAAGCGTAAAGATGGCAGGTGGGAAGGAAGATATATTAAAGGATACGATTCAAACAACAAAGCAATTTATGGATATATTTATGCGAAATCATATCGAGAAGTAAAAAATAAAATGGTTTCTTTTAAAAGAGATATACAAAATGGGCATTTTCAGACAGCAGAATTGAAAGAAGAAATCGTTTTGTTACAAGATATAACAAATGAGTGGTTAACCGATATTAGATGTCAAATAAAAGATTCTACTTATATCAAATATAGAAATATGATCCAGTCCTACATAATTCCTGAAATTGGAAATTATCCGATCAATAATTTAACCATAGAGTGTCTGAATTCATTTTTTTCGGATTTACTTCAAAACGGCGGGCAAAATCGTCAGGGATTATCTGCAAAAACAGTTGCTGATGTCCTGTCGCTGGTCAGAAATATGTTTCGCTATGCAAAGGCAAAAGGAGTGGATGTACCGTGTGATGCAAGAGAGATTATAATCAAACAAAATGCCAGAGAATTTCACATTTTCAGCATTCATGAACAGGAGAAATTATGTCAATATTTATGTACCCATCTTTCCCTTAAAAATATAGGAATTCTATTGTGTCTTTATACAGGATTGAGAATCGGAGAAATCTGTGCATTACAATGGAAAGATATTTCTTTTATCGAAAATACCATTTATGTACATCAGACCATGCAGCGACTGCAGGTCGAAAATGCAGCAAAACAACGTACAAAATTAATGCTCACAACACCCAAAAGCCATTGTTCCATTCGAGTAATTCCGATTCCAGAAGATATTGTTAATCTTTTGAAAAATACCATTCACGAAAAACAAGGATATATGCTTACTTGTCAGGAAGATTACTGTATCGAACCAAGAACGCTGCAGAATCATTTTAAACGTATATTGAAAGAAACTGGAATTAAAGAAACAAATTTTCATACACTTAGGCACACATTTGCGACACGATGTGTTGAAGTCGGATTTGATATAAAAAGTTTAAGTGAAATTCTCGGACATTCCAGTGTAAACATTACAATGAATCGTTATGTACATCCGACAATGGAACTAAAACGACAGAATATGCAGCGTTTAAGCTGTTCTTTCGCCGTCAGCTCAAGCCGTCAGAATGCCCAGGATTACTAGAAAAACTGAATATTTTCTATACTTTCGCAGAGTAGAATACTCTGCGAAAAAATAATCAGGATTAAATTAAAATTTATTTTAACACTTAAATGTTCTGAAAATATGAAATAAATAGGTTGAAAAAATAAAAAAGTATAATTTTTTCATAATTTTCTGCACATAAGGGAGGAGATAACAACGGAAAAATTCAATATTAGCTATGGCATGCTGACAAGTTCCGGGGAGCGAAAAGCCAACGAAGATTTTCTGGATATTCTTATCAGCTCGGATCGTCAGGATTTTATCTTGTGTGACGGTCTGGGCGGACATGGAAATGGGGATGTGGCATCCAGATTTGTGACGGAAACTATAAAAGAAGCCCTGGAAAAGAAAATGAGTGTCGAAGAGAGCATTATGGAAGCACAGGAAAAGCTCCTGGAGAAGCAGAAGGCAGAGCATGCGGAGAATTCCATGAAGACGACCGTGACCTGCCTTGAGCTGTCAGGAAAGACAGCAAGATTTGCACACGTCGGAGATTCCAGAATTTATCATTTTGAAAAAGCAAAGTATGTGCAGAGAAGTCAGGATCACAGTGTTCCGCAGATGTTGGCAAATCGAGGGGATATCAAAGAGAAAGATATCAGACACCACGAAGACCGAAGCCGTCTGCTACGCGTGATGGGAACGGAATGGGACAGTCCTAAATATCAGGCGGTCGATGGCATAAAACTGACAAACCGCAGCAGCTTCTTATTATGCAGCGACGGATTCTGGGAGCTGATTGATGAAAAACAGATGTGCAAACTTTTGAAAAAGGCAGCGGATCCGCAGGACTGGCTTGGAAAAATGGAAGAGATTGTGCTGAAAAACGGAACAGGCACAAACATGGATAATTATTCGGCGATTGCAGTGTTTGTAAGATAAAACGATCGCCTGAAAGGAAAGAAAAAATGATAAGACGATGTAGCAAAGGGCACTGGTACGACACAAGTACCAACAAGGTATGTCCGCACTGTAAACTGGAAAGTGAAAAGCTTGGAATCGGTATTCAGGATGTGGAAGAAGATGACCGCACGATATCGATTGCGGATGTCGGTTTATCGCTGGGAGATGAGCTGGGAGCCATTATCGGCAATTCAGTGGGAAATCCGATCACCGGAACAGCGATACCGGGCAGCATGGCGAGCGGAGAGGACGATGATAAGACAATTTCCTTTGGGTTTTTCGGAGATACCAGACAGCAGCCGGTGACAGGATGGCTTGTCTGCATGACAGGAAATGAGCGTGGAAAAGATTATCGTCTGCATGCGGGCAAAAATTTTGTCGGCAGAAGTCCGTCGATGGATGTGGTGATGGTGGATGACAAAAAGATTTCGCGGGAAAAGCATTGTTCCGTGATCTACGATCCGAAAAGCGATTCTTTTTATGTTACAGCAGAATCAGGAAATCTGGTTTATCTGAACGATGAGCTTCTGGAAGCTACTGAGGAACTGGAACAGGAAGACAAGATTACGATTGGAGATACGAGTTTTATATTTATACCATTCAGCAGGGGGAAGAGAAAATGGAAAAACGAATAACAGGAATTCTTGCAGCATTTATGCTGGCGGTGCTGGCAGGCTCAGGCATGGTACAGGCAGCTGCTATAGGGACACCGTATGTGGCAGAACAGGCCATCGGTAAAGCACCAAACATGAAAGCCTATGTAACCGGTTCAAAGATGAAAAAAAATGCAGCGGTAACCGGCAAGATCGGTGATATCGAACTTACGCAGAATGGCGATATCACTACCTTTCAAAAAAGCGGCGAAAAGATGAATTATATCATTTTGATGGATAATTCTGGTTCCGTAAATGAAACACAGTTTGCAGAAGCAAAAGAACAGCTGAAAAATCTGAGAAAATCGCTGAAAAAAGGCGATGAGATGACACTTTACACCGTTGGAACGGACAATGCCGGCGGCGAAAAAACACAGGTTTTTGCCAGAAAGGTACAAGGCAAAGACAAAGAGAAAAAAGAACAGAAAAGCGACTGCAAAAAAATAGAAAAAATTCCGTATCTGAAATCGGCGAATATCAAAACCGTTTTGTACCGTTCGATCAATCAGATCCTCAAAGAACAGGCATCACCGGAAAAAAGAACCGTTCTTCTGCTGATCACAGACGGAGAGGACGATTCTCAGGGAAAAGATATTAATAACGTTTCTACAGCCAAAACAGTAAAAGAAGCATCCATTCCGGTATATGGAATCATGCTCAACCGAAAACCTCCGAAGTCCGGCAGTTCCGCAGAAGCAGATGAAAAGATTTCCTATACAAGAAATCAGATTCTGGAAGAGAAAAACAGCCGTGGATATTATTACGACTGCAGCGTGGAAGCCACACCGGAAAGTGTCGATGCCGCATTTAAGACACTGACTACACTGTGGCAGAAAGAAACTTATGTGGTGAATCTGACAGCTTCCACCAATCAGACGGCAGGCCGTGGAAAACTGGCACTGACTGTGAATAACTCCGCTGTCGGAAAAATTTATGTGGACTATTCTGCTTATGATAAAGACAGCGATGCCCCGGTACTTACCGGTGATGTCGAAGAAGTGAGCAGCAATTCCATCAAATTTTCTATTCAAGATCAAAACGGTGTCAACAACATGGATGCCAACGAAGCAGCCAACTATATGATTCAGACTGTTTCCGATAACGGAGAAGGCAAAGTATGGTCGATTGAATCGATCAATACAGCAGCATCCGGCCATCAGATCACAGTTACGCTGACAACCAGCGAAGAACTTTATAATGACAGCTATACGCTGCATCTGACCAACATCCGTGATAAATCACAGGATCAGAATGAGATGGATGTCACCGCAGAGTTTACGATCACAACCGGTCTGGATGCAAAAAAAGTGGAATTCCAGAACATGATCAAATCTTACTGGTGGATCGGACTGATCGTTCTGGTCGTGATCATCGGTGTGATTATCGTGATTGTGATTCGCAGAAAAAAAACAGAAGTAGTCGGTGTCGATCCGGATGAACTGGAAAAAGCAGACAGCAAGAAAATCCGCCTGACGATTACCGACCGTGCAGGAATGATCAAAGATGTGGAATGGAATGTAGAAGGAAGCCTGTTTGTAGGACGTTCCGATATCTGCAATATTTTCTTTGACGATGACCGTTTATCCAAACAGCACTTTGTTATAGAAGTCAACAAAATGGGTTGCTACATCGTTGATCTTGAATCAACAAACGGAACCTTTGTAAATGGCGTCAAGATCACGAACCGGAGAATGCTTCTGGATGGCGATGTGATCACGGCAGGAAGAGAAAAGTTTGTATTCCATCTTCCAAAGCAGCAGCTAGAAACACAGGATGTTGTTTCGGAAGAAGGCAAATAGAAGAGGGGGTGGAAACAGACGATGTTTGGAATAAAAAGAAAAAAAGCAGTGCAGCCGGAGCCGATACCGCAGCCGGTGCAGAGCAGACCGGTGATCCGCACGGTTCCGCAGATGACCACACTGGCACGAAGTTCCGTCGGAAACCGAAATTATCAGCAGGATGCACTGTATGTCAGTGAAAGCAAAGTCCTGTCTGCAAATAAAAAAATCCGACTTCTGGCAGTTGTATGTGACGGAATGGGAGGAATGGCAGACGGAGGCAAAGCGAGCCGCACTGCAATCCAGATGATGGTGCAGGGATTTAAAAATATCGAAAAAGCACCACAGGTCAATATACCGGCATTTTTTCAGCAGGGAATCTATGCGATCGATCAGGTAGTCAGCGCTTTCCCGAAGGAAAACGGAAGAGGATCCGGAACAACGATGGTGGCATGTATTGTAGAAGACAATAAATTATACTGGGCATCCGTGGGCGACAGTCGTATCTATATCATCCGCAATCATCAGATGCAGCAGGTGACGCGTGACCACAACTACTGGCTCAGACTGCAGGAAAAAGTGGCAGCCGGTCAGATGACAATGGAAGAAGCGATGGCACAGCGTCACAAAGAAGCACTGATCAGTTATCTCGGCATGGGAAATGTCTCTTTGATGGACATCAATACAGAGCCGTTTACCATGCAGTACGGCGATATGATCATGCTTTGCAGTGATGGCATAACCAAGACACTTCCGGATGCCCAGATAAAAAAGATCATTTTGGCAGACGAAGTCAGACCGGTTCAGAAGGCAGAAGCTCTGGTAGAGGCAGCAACACATGCAAATTCACATTCACAGGATAACACTTCCGTGGTGTTGGTCCACTACGAAGAAGTTGATATAAAAAAACATCATTAAAAGAAAAAATAAATGGAAGCACGAAATGTGCAGGAAAGGAGAAACATTATGAATTTATGCAGATGTGAGAACGGACATTTTTACGATAAGGAGAAATACCCAACCTGTCCACATTGTAAGGGAGGAAGTGCAAGTGACGAAAAACGAACAGTGTCCTGGTGGGATAAAAATGGAAGTGATGGAGCTACGGTACCTGTAGATAATATACCTGATAAACCGTCGATTTCTGTACAACAGAAGGAAAATCCGTTTGAAAAAGAAGGGGTCGGATCCCAACCGGCAGTTCAGCAAATTCCATTCAACACTCCGCCGGCTGTAAGAGGATTTTCAGCCAACGATATAACAATAGGAGGCGATAACGGAGATACGCCAACCGTACCTTGGGATCCGAATCAGAGCGGAGACGACGATGATGGCTATACCAAAGGATATTTTGATGATGCCTTTAAAGATATGACAAAAGAATCAGCAAACAGACAGACAGTACCGGGAGTACAGACACCGGCACCACATGTCAACAAAGTATCCACACCTTGCGTGGGCTGGCTGGTTGCACTGGGCGGCGAACATATCGGAACAGATTTCCGCCTGAAAGTCGGAAAGAACTTTATCGGACGCAGCCCGAAGATGGACATTGCCCTGACAGAAGACAAGAGCGTTTCCAGAGAACGTCACGCTATCGTTGTATATGATCCGAAGTCAAATATGTATCTGATCCAGCCGGGTGACTCCAGCAGCCTTGCATATCACAACAACAACCTGCTTCTGACACCGGAAAAACTGGAAGCATATGACATGATCACGGTAGGTGATGTCAACCTGCTGTTTATGCCGCTGTGCAGTGCAAAATTCAGCTGGGGAAGCGTGCTGGATGAACTGAAAAAGAAACATGAATAACAGATAAGAGGAAAGAAAATGGAGCGTTTCGCAAAAAAATTCCGGGTAATGGGCAGTATCTGCATTTTGCTGGAGCTGGTCACACTGTTTCTGCCGTTTATGAAACGGGTGCAGGAAAATTATCCGGAGGATATATGGAGCCGACTGGATTACATTCAGGGGGCGATCGGTATATTTATCGGAAATGTAAGAGCGGATCTTCCACAGACCTTTACAATGACGCAGGCGGCATGGATTCTCGGACTGATGGCACTGCCGCTTGTCATTGCCGTCGCAGCGTGCGTATGGGGGATCGTTGGAGATCACAAACAGAGAGTGAGCAGCATTCTTATTTTTCTTGTTTTTCTGCTGGACATCATAATGTTTGCAACAAAAGGAAATTTTCTGCTGCAGGGCGAAGAAGGTCAGTCGTACCTTATGGGAAATGGAAGTATGTATGCACTGATCATTTCAGGAGTCAGTTCCGTATTCTCCGTGCTGGCATGGATCGCAACGCCGAAGATTGTCAGAGAAACATCGGATGAGATACCGCGGGTAGCAGAGATCAAACAGCAGCAGGTAGAGGCAAAATACAACGTAATGCTGGAAGAACAGGCGGAAACACCACAGACAAAATCACAGATGCCGTCGCACGGTGTGCTGGTCGGTATACAGGGACTTTATGCCGGGGCCAAGATCGCCATGAAAGACGGAGAAGAGATCCACCTTGGAAGGGCAGAAGGAAATCATCTGGTCTTTACCGGACAGAGAAGTGTCAGCCGTAATCACTGCAAGATCCGCTGGAACGAAGCAAAACAGAGCTATCTGTTTCTGGATTATTCCAGCAGCGGAACTTATCTGAATGGTTCAGGTGACTGCCTTCCGCAGAATCTGGAAATTGAATTACCGTGTGGCAGCCAGATTGCACTGGGAAACAGAGAAAATATCTTTTTATTGAAATAAGGGAGCAAAAATATGAGTGAATTGTGCATGAATTGTTTTAGCGTTAAGGGTGCGTATGAAGTATGCCCTTACTGCGGGTATGTAGAAGGAACTCCTCCAAAGCAGCCACATTACCTTACCCCGGGAACCATTCTGGGGAATCGGTTTATTGTGGGGACTGCGATCGGTGTGGGAGGATTCGGAATTACCTATAAATGTTTTGACATGACCCTCGGTGTCATAGTTGCAGTGAAAGAATTTTATCCGGCAGGTCTTGTAAACCGTGCACCGGGAGAATCCAGAGTCGGTCTGCTCTCCGGTGATAAAAAAGGTCAGTTTCAGGAGCAGCTCCAGCGTTTCCTTCTGGAAGCACAGAGCGTGGCACAGTTCGGAAAAGCCAAAGACATCGTAAACGTTTTTGATTTTTTTGAAGAGAACGGAACAGCCTACATCGTAATGGAATACATAGACGGCGTACTTCTGAAAGACTATCTGGACAAACAAGGCGTGATCGCTCCGGATGCAGCCATGAGCATTATCATGCCGATCATCGAGGCGGTCAAAAAAATTCACAGTAAAGGAATCATCCACAGGGATATCAGCCCCGACAATATTTTTATTGCCGATGAAAATACCATCAAAATCTTTGACTTTGGTGCAGCACGTTTAAATAACAGCAAAGAAGGTATGGCGGCAGAACCGGTGATCAAAGTCGGCTATTCTCCGCTTGAGCAGTATCGGGATAAGAGCCGCCAGGGATTTTATACGGATGTTTATGCCGCAGGAGCCATTCTCTATCAGATGTTGACCGGAGTCAAACCGATCGAATCCACTGAGCGAGAATTTAAAGATGAACTGAAATCACCAAGAGAACTCGGCGTCAAGATCAGTGCGAACACAGACCGTGCCATTATGGAAGCACTGGCAGTCAGACCGGAACTGCGTTTCCAGGGCATCCAGGAATTTCAGGAAGCACTGCAGAATAAAAGAATTGCAGAAAACCCAAAAGAAAAACTGAAGAAAAAAAGAAGAACCAGAAACTGGGCGATCGCCTTGACGGCAACAGCAGCGATGGCAGTGGCCGTTGGAATCGGACTGTATTCTACCGTTCTGAAACCACAGGCATCCATCTTTGAAGCTGAAATAAAGAAAGACACAAAGATCGTAGTCTGGGTAGAAAACGAAGACCAGAAAGAACAGATTGAGGAACTGGTGAAGAACGGATTTAAAAAGGGCACGACTTCCGATCCGGATGAAAATATCCAGAAAATGCAGAGCGAAGATGAGAAAGTTGAGGTTGAGATCGAAGTTAAGTCAGACATGGAAAAAGCATTGCAGAAAGCGAATAAACTTCCAAATATGTTCCTGACAGATCATGTGACAGACATTTCCAGCTATAAACTGGTTTCTCTGAAAGAGAATGTTTATGATTCTCTGGATAAAAATGCTTATCTGTTTTTACCGGAAAACGAGGAAATGTTCGGAGAAATGACAGAAATCCCGACCGGACTTGACACACTTCTCCTTTACTCCTGTCGATTTGAGTATGATAAGGACAATACGCTGGAGGATTCCTGTTTCCTGAAAGAAAAAGAAACAGAAAATACGATCAGACTTTCAGAACTGATCGCAGAAGATCCAAAGAAGGCAGCCGTAAATCAAGATGACAAAAATATGCTGAACAATCGATATGCAGCAGTATTAAATGATGACAGTTTTGCAAATGTACTGCTACTGGATAATAACATTTCCTGGCAGAAAGTAGCAGACAAAAAAACACTGCCGGATGATAAGATGATCAAGGATCTTGCTTCACTTCAGACCCTGCGTGTGACGGCACAGAACAGCAAAAATAATAAATATCAGATCAACAAAAGCCAGGGCAAGAAAAAGGAAAAGATTTACGGAAGCAACATTCTTGCAGGAATCGCTTACCGCAGCATCATGAATGAGGCAATTGCAAACACCAGGAAAGGTGCAAATAAGCTGAGTGACTACAAGACTTATGTTGTGACGGATGACGAAGGAAGAATGTTGGTTGAATTTTCAGAGCGTTATGCGATCACGCAGGCATCCAGCAGCGACCAGAAAACCGCATGCATGCGTCTTCTGTGGGTTATGTTAAGCGAAGTAGGACAGGCACAGAAAAACCAGCAGAAACAGACAACGTATCCGATCATGCGAAAAATGTTTGAACAGTTCCCGACCTACAATGCAGGTTATGAAGGATTCAGCGAACTGGAGCAGACCAGAACCCAGTGCATCACAACGGGACCGAATAACCGGGAACTGCTCAGGTTTGTGTCAGGACTTGGCAAAAAACAGAAGGTGGAAGGAATCAAAAAATACACGGACGGTTATGCAGAGAATTAAGGGAGCGTGAGTACTTTGGAAACACAATTCGAAAAGCCGATGAAATGGTATAAATTTGTGATTTATTTTCAGCTGTTTGCAGCAGCACTTTTAAATCTTGGATCTGGAATTGCCTTTTTTACAGGTTCACAGTATGGATTAAACAGTTATGAGCTGAAATTGCTTTACGGAGTGTTGGGAAATTTAAAAACACTGGATATCTGTATGGGAATAGTAGCTGTTTTTCTTGCCGTTTTTGCAATTGTTGTAAGACAGAAACTAGCACATTTTGATGAGCAGGGGCCAAAACTATACTTAAGTTATCAGCTTATTACCGTTGGAGCAAATTTACTGTATATAGTGATAGCAACGGTAATTGTATATCAGGCATTTGGTGACAGTTCAGGTGATGTATGGAATATGTTTACCGGTGCATATGCAAGCTGCGGAGCCGGCATTTCCATGTATCTTGTAAACAAGGTTTATTTTAACAATCGAAAAGAATACTTTGTCAATCATGGAACTTCCGATATACCGGGAGAGAAAAATGTGATTCCACAGCCGCCGAAGAATGAAGTACCGGAACAGCTAGGAGAAGATCCGCATTATGTACCAGTACAACCACAGCCAGGAGAAGATCCGCATTATATACCAGTACAACCACAGCCGGAACAGAAACATGGTGTACTTGTTGGACTGTGCGGTCTCTATGCCGGAGCGAAAATTGAGATGAAGGACGGAGAAACGATCACATTCGGACGGGCAGATGATAATAACCTGATTTTTGAAAATGAAAACAGAATCAGCAGACATCACTGTATCGTTCGCTGGGACGCACAGAGACAGAAATATATTTTCAGGGACTACTCAAGCGGCGGAAGCTACATCAACGACCAGCAGGACTGCCTGCCGCAGAAACTGGATCTGGAAATTGCCTGCGGAAGCAAAATCGCTCTCGGAAACAACGAAAATGTATTTTTATTCCAATAGCAAAAGGAGGAAAAAGAATATGAAGAAAAAAATAGTTGCGTATCTCTTATGTATGGCAATGGGAGTTTCCCTGCTGCCGATGCCGGTTGCACAGGCGGCCGATCATGATGCAGTGGTGTATGAAGAAGAGAAAGACACAGAGAAAGACACAGAGAAAGACACAGAGAAAGATACAGAAAAAGACACAGAAAAACAGCCAGAAACAGAGGCTCTAAGTGAACTTGCAACACCAGTAAAAATCGCAATAAAAGATCTGAAAGTTAATAATAAGGTTTCAGATATAAAAATAGAATTAAAAGAAATTTCGGAAGAAGATGCAAAAATCAAATCCGTTATATGGAAACATGGAAAGAATAATGTGACAGACGGAACGATAAAAGCTCATGAGAATTATGAAGTTAAGATTGTCGTAGAGGCAGCAGATAACAAAATTTTTAAAGATGAAAAAGTGGAGCTTTCAATTGGAGAAGGTGAGTCAGTTCAACCAATTTCTCCAGATACAGTGGAATTATCCGATGAAAATCACAGACTTACACTGACATATACCTATGAACAGGGTGAAGAAGCATATAACCAAGAAGTAGCAAAATTAAAGTTTGTCATTGCTGAGGCAAAAAAAATTAAAGAAACAGGTAAGGATTATTACACAGAAGGCAGCTGGGAGAAATTTGAAAATGCTTTAACTGAAGCAGAAAGGCTTTCTACAGATTCAGAAGAAACAACAATAGAAAAGATTCAGGATGCAATCAGTAAGCTGACAGATGCAGAAAAGAATTTAGTACATCCGCATGAATATTCAGTTAAAGAGTGGGAATGGGGAGAAAACAACGAAACGGCAACATTACATTTAAAATGCGATAAATGTGGCATAGATGATCTAGCAGTGTCTGCAACAGTGACTAAACAGATAGATACAGAAGCGACTTGCCAAGAAGCAGGAAAGGCGATCTATACGGCAAGTGTAACAGTAAATGGCAAGACGTACGAAAAAACTAAAATGATAAAGATTTTGCCAATTGCTCATGATAACACTACACTGTATAAGTGGGAATATACGACAGATCAGGAAATTACAGAAGACACTATGTGGATTCCATTTGATAAAAATGCAAAATGGAGTAAGAGCTTAGCAGATAGTATAACCAAGATTCAGTGCGGTCAGGTGAACCACTGCAATGTTTGTGGAAATGAAGATGTTATAGAAACACAGCAAGCAAAAAAAATATCAGGAAAAGAACCGAATTGTGTAAATGATGGTCTTTATGAATACAGTGTAACTTTTGAAAACAGTGAAAATCAAGTAAATTCTGATATCAAGGTGGTGATTGAAGCAACCGGTCAGCATACGATAAAAGAAACAAAGGCAGAAGCAGCGACCTGTACCAGGGATGGAAACAAAGAATACTATACTTGTAATGTTTGTGGAAAAATCTTTGAAGACAAAAATGGAATAAAAGAAATCAAAGATAAAAACAGTTTGATACTTAAAGCAACCGGTCACCATATCGTAGTTGATGTAAAGAAACAGCCTACGAAAAAAGTAGAAGGTGAGCTGGTAAAACATTGCAGAGACTGCGATGATGTGACACAGAAATTAGCTCTGCCAAAGAAAGAAATTACAATTTATATTGGTGCAAAAACTAATACAAAGAGTGCACAGAAAGCAGCAGAAAAGATCACAACAACTTATAATACCGAAGATTATACAATATCATATGCAAAAACAAAAAATGCAAAAACATATGAAAAGTATTTTAGTTTAAAAGATGCACAGAAGAGCGGAAATCTGAAATCAACACTTACGCTCAATTCAAAGAAACTTTCACAGGTGAAGCTTGGAACGATTCCACTGAAAGTAACTGTAGCCGGAAAAGAATATAAAACAAATGTGAAAGTAAAAATTGCAAAGCCAGAAGCGAAAACCTTTAAGGTTACAAGAAAAGCAATTACACTGGGCGGCATTAAAGGAGTACGCTACGATCTGAAATATAATTATAAAGGTGCTACGAAGGTAAAAATTCGCGTTAAAGATGCAAGTGGTCTTAATGAAAAATTTGACAGAGATATGAGTAAACCAAAGAGTGATTCTAAAAAATGTTACCTGAACATAAAGGACAGCGATCTGAAACAGTTTGGTGGTAAATACAAATTTCAGGTAGTGGTTTATTATGGAAAAAATGTTTCGAAAATGTTGACGGTAGAAAAATAATAAATAATCAGACAGGAGAGAAAGACAATGTTAAGAATGAACAAAAATTTAAAAAAAGCAGCAATGGCATTAGCAGTATGTGCAACAATTTTCACTGTACCAACACAAGTATCAGCAGCAAAACCGAGCACGGCAACCGTAAAGAGAGCCTATGAAAAATATGCATCGAAAAAACTGTTATCCAAATCAAAATATCCATATGGAGCATACACGTTGTATGACATTAACCGGGATGGCGTACCGGAAATGTTTTTTGAATACATGAGCGGTGCAAGATCAGGATTTAAAATCTATACTTACAAAAAGAAAAAAGTGGTAAGTGTAAAATCTTCGACAGGAATCAGTTGTATTTATTACAATGCAGGTAAAAAACAGATCTGTATTTTAACTTCCGGTGGGGCATCTGATAATACTTATACCTGTTATAAACTGAGCGGTAAAAAATTGAAAAAAGTTGTGCAGTATAAGAGTGTTTCATCAGGAGGCGGAATGAAATTTTATAAAAATAAGACGAGAATTTCAGGAAATCAGTATATGTCTTACGTTGGAACATTTGATAACTGGAATACAGTCAGGGCTCATTAAGAGAAAAGTAAGTCGGAATAAATGTTCCGATATCAGCAGAAAAAGAAAGGAACGAAAGAGCTATGAAATTATGCATGGGCTGCATGAATGAGATAGAAGATCATCTTTCCATTTGCCCGTATTGTGGATTTAATGAGACTGCACTTCGTCAGGAAGCTTACTATCTCGATCCGGGTACGATCATCGGCGGAAAGTACATCGTCGGACGAGTCCTGAGCTATGGCGGACATACGGTGTCATACATGGGAATGGATGCAGAAAACAACAGAAAAGTAATTGTAAAAGAATACCTTCCGAGTGATTTTTCCACCCGCTCGGAAGGGGAAAAAGAAGTTACGATTTATTCCGGAGACGGTCAGCAGCAGTTTGAACAGGGACTAACCAATTTCCTGAATGAGGCAAATCGTATCCAACATCTGAGGAATATAAATGGAATCGCAAAAGTTTATGACTGTGTTTCTGAGAATGAAACCGGTTATGTGATTTCAGAATATGTAGAAGGACATACATTAAAAGAAATTCTCGAAAACGGAAAACGTTATTCAGCAGAAGAAGCAGCAAACTTTATCTGCAAAATTCTGCAGGGATTAGTTGAAGTGCACCGCATGGATATCGTACATTGTGATATTTCACCGGAAACCATTATGGTTACAAATTCCGGTGATATCAAACTGACCGATTTTGGTGCGACACGTTATGTTACTACAGCAAATTCGAAGAGTCTGTCGATTATCCTGAAAAGAGGATTTGCACCGGAAGAGCAGTATCGAAGCAAAGGTGTACGAGGACCGTGGACGGATGTATACGCACTTGGTGCAGTTATGTACTACATGATCACCGGAACAGTTCCGCAGGAATCCGTAGAACGTGCATTGTCAGATGATCTGAAAGAGCCGTCAAAGCTTGGAATTTCAATTCCAAAGAATATTGAAAATGCTCTGATGAATGCCCTGAATGTTTATCAGAAAGACAGAACACCGTCTGCAGAAGCATTTCTTGCAGAACTGAACAGCCGGGAAGTAAAACGTATAAAGGTAAAACAGCAGAAAAATAAAACAGGAAAAATCCCAATCTGGGCAAAAGCTCTGATAGCCGGACTTGCCTGTGTGGTAGTGGCCGGAGGTGTATATATCGTAAAAAATACACGAAACAGCAGTACTGTGATTGCTACAAATGTGATCCAAATGGAAGATCTGACTGGAAAAACAGAGGAAGAAGTTCAGGAGTACGTTGAGAAGCTGCAAAAACAAGGAGTGGAAGTAGAGTATGCAGGAATAAAAGAAACCGTTTTTAATCTGGATAAACCGGATGGAACAGTGGCAAAACAGACTCCGGAAGTCGGTACGATACTGTATGATCCACAACAAAAAGAAAGCAACACGGAAGAAACTCAAACAGGACAGGAACAAACAGAACAGGCACAAACAGAGCAGACTCAGACAGAATCGATGCAGGATGATAAACACGTCACGGAAGTGACAGTAACCTTGAACAGTCAGACAAAGATTTTCTATAAAGAACTTCGTGATATGGGAAATGCTTATGCGATGGCAAAAGCGTTAAAAATTAATACTAAAGATAAGAAGCATTTTATTCCTGCAGAAGAAGGTGGAGAAAATTATTATGACTTAGTTTCACTGGAGATGTCAGACCAGACAATTAAAAAAGAGGATTTGGATAACCTGGAAAATCAGGACAAACGACTGGAGTATCAAAAAGAAAATATCAAAATTTACTACTATGAAACGAAATTCCTTTACTGGAATAGGCTTCCGGATTTTAAAGGCAAGAATATAGAGGATGAATATCAGGCTTATCGTTATAGAAATGAGACAAAACGAAAAAAAGCAGGAAAGAGAAAACTGTCGGATTATATGATTGATCAAAATTATTATGCAATCGAGGGAGAGTATAAAGAAGGGGATATTGTAGGGCAGAATATAGATCCTGGAATCCCATACGATGAAACCGACCCGGGAAAGACGAATTTAAAAGTAGACGCAATAAAAACAGTTTTCAAGTATAAGGGAAAAAAAGGGAAAGAGTTTAAAGGAGAGTTAGAGAATGACAGTTTCGGGCTTTTCAGATGTCGATCTGAAAATGGGAATGATATAGAGGGAGTACCAGATAGAGATATTGTCAATGTCAAAGTATATAATGCTGAAGATACAGACCTTGAAAATCCGCTTGAGTATTTTAAAAAGACACTGAATGAAAACGGTCAGGATACACATGTATGTTTTTTGATTATAGTTAAAGATCTTCCGCAGCCACCTACATCAGGCACATCTGGATCAGATTCAGATGATGGTGTAAGTTACAGTGGAGCAAATTCTGGAGAGGATCATAGTTCTAATTCTAATCTTAGTACGCAGCCAACTCATTCTTGGGATGAAGGAGAAATGAAATAGAAGAGTAAAAAACAGGAGAAAAATAATGAAACTTTGCTATCATTGTATGTCGCAGCTCTCCAATGATAAAGGCTCTACCTGTCCTGTGTGCGGCAAGAGCTTGGATCTGGAAGAGCAGAAGCCGCGTTTTCTGAAGCCGGGGACGGTTCTTGGCGGGAAGTTTATTGTCGGGTATCATCTTGGCTCCGGTGGTTTTGGCAACACTTACATTGGCTGGGATCAGGTTTTGCAGAGGAAGGTTGCGATTAAGGAATTTTATCCGGAGCAGTACTGCGGCAGGGGTCAGGATGGCCTGACGATCGTGGTGACGGATGAGAATTTGATTCCGCGTTATCAGCGTGGACTGCAGCAGTTCCTTGTTGAGGCAAGGAACGTTGCTGCCCTGCATGATGTACAGGGCGTGGTAGAGATTTCGAATTTCTTTGAAGAGAATGGAACCGGTTACATTATTATGGAGTATCTGGAAGGAATGGATGTGAAAACGATTCTGCAGAAATCCGGAAATAAGAAGGATTATGAATGGAGCAGAAGAGTTATCCTGACGGTACTTTATACTTTAAAAGAAGTTCATAAAAGAGGGGTGCTTCACCGTGACATTGCACCCGACAATATTTTTGTTACAAAAGAAGGTATTGTAAAGCTGATTGATTTTGGAGCGGCCAAGAATGTCACTGTTATGGATAGCAGCAAGGATGTCTGGCTGAAAGCCGGATATGCACCGATCGAACAGTACCGCAATACGTTTGAACAGGGACCATATACCGATCTCTATGCGGTGGCGGCACTCTTTTACCGGATGCTGACCGGGCAGAAGCCAGTCCCGGCTGTAGACCGTCTGGAGAATGATCCGCTGGTTCCGCTGTCTGACATGGGAATTTCGATTCCGCAGCAGGCAGAGATGGCGATCATGGTGTGCCTGAATGTTATGCCGGAGTACCGACTTCAGAGTGCGGAAGAATTCATGGAGGCTCTTGACGGCAAGTTCTTTATTCCGGTCTATGAGCCGACCTGGATTTTGCCAAAGGAAAAGCCGAAGGGAATCAAAGCGAAGATAGGTGCTCTGCCGGTTGGGGCAAAAGTAGCACTTTGTCTGCTTGGTATTGCACTGATCGGCGGTACCGGAATCGGTGTGATGTCTACTTTTAACAATCAGACGCAGACCAGTATGGAAAATGTCCAGCAGGTTCTCATGATGGATCTGAAAGGTAAGACAAGGGAAGAGGCAAATAAAGAGATTGAAAAACTGAATCAGAATTATGGATGGGAACTGAAACTGGATGCAAAAACAACTATTTTTGATCCTTCGAAAGAAGTTGGTTCCATATTTGATCAGTCTGTATCGGCAGGAACAGTTCTCTATGATGCCACGGAGAGCAGTGAAGAGAAAGAAGATAAAAACGGATTGACTTATACCAGCGATGGTTTACATACAAAAGTGTCCGGTACGATTTATCTGACCGTGTATACGGAGACAATGTATTACAGCGAACTTAAAGGGTTGGATGCTTATACCATTGCAAAAAAGCTTGGGATTGATACACAAGATCAGAATCGTTTTATTCCAAAAGAAAGCGGTGGAGAAAAATATTATGATCTGATTTGTCTTCAGACCAGTTCCGGTAAGATTACAAGTGATGATATCAACAGTAATGATAATAAAAATAAAGCATTTAAATATAGTGATGAGTTAAAGATTTATTATTATGTAACCGATTTCTTCTACTGGAAGCAGCTTCCGGATTTTACTGGTTATCAGAGAGTTGATATGATACCGAAGCAGCAGCTGTATCGCTATAACGATAAAAATAAGAAAAAGAAAGTTGGTAAGAAATCTCTCGAACGATCCAGTATTCTTGATAGAAATTATTATGCGATTAAAGGTGTGCATGAAGTAAATGATATCGTTGGTCAGACTATAGCAGCCGGGAAAAAATATGATGAATCAAATCCAGGGGATAAAATCCTGAAAATCAAAGTCATTGGAGAAGTACTGGATTATGAAGGAAAAACGGCAGAAGAATTTGTAAGAGAGTTAGAAGAAAAAGGAATCAATTATTTTATTGTTGAGACAAAATCCGGAGAAGTTGGAGATTTAAGCTGGAAAATTTCTGAAGTGAAAGTTTATTCTGGTGACATGAATAAGCTGGAAGCTGAGGGTGGAGGTAATCCAATAGATTACATTGGCGAAGAAGAAATCAAAAAAGGTGTTTATTTCGAAATTGTGGTCAAAGAGCCGGAAAAAGAAACACCAAGTACTTCAGCAGCAAGTAATCGGAGCAGCGGAAGTTACAGTGCCCCATCATCAGGATATGATAACAGCGGAAGTTACAGTGCACCGTCGGTAGAATATGATAACAGCGGAAACAATGGTGCATTTAACGGTGGCGATGATTTTGACGGTGGCAGAAGTGCTGGAGGTAGTACAGGAGAAGCAAGTAACAAATCCGCTAAAAGTAAAAATGAATCGGCAGATAAAAGCACAGATAGAAATTTCGATGATACTATAATGAATGTTTTTGATTACTAACTGCAAATAACAACGCAAAGGGGTGAGAATCAAAGTGGGAAAGCGATTAGTCAATCCGGACAATCTCTGTATGGGATGCATGACGGAATTGCAGTGGCCGGGGATGCCGTGTCCGAAGTGTGGATTTGATATTCGGAAGTATCAGAAGCCGAAGAACAGTCTGCCGCCGTATGAGATTTTGAACGGAAAATATTTGCTTGGCAGAGTTCTCGGAATCGGCGGCTTTGGAATCACTTATATTGCGTGGGATTTTTACCAGGCGAAGCGTGTATGTGTCAAGGAGTATTTTCCGAGGGAGATCGCCGTTCGAAATGTTTACGGGCACACGTATTCGGAGCAGCTTTCCGTTTCTCTTTTATGCAATACGGAGACGTACACGCAGCACTGGGACAAGATCCAGTCCGCCTATATGAAAGGGCTGGAGGCTTATATCAAGGAGGCAGAAAATCTGTCGCGTTATTATCTGATGCCGGGTATTGTTTCGGTTCGTGATTTCTTTTATGGAAATTCGACGGCATATATTGTTATGGAGTACATAGACGGCATTGATATGAAACAATATGCCAAACTGCGGGGAGGCAGGCTAAAGCCGGAGGAAGTGATTTCTCTGCTGAAGGATGTTCTGAAAGCATTGCAGGCAGTCCATGAGGACAACATCATTCACCGGGATATCAGCCCGGATAACATTATGCTGACACGAAAAGATATGTATGCGGTTCTGATCGATTTCGGGGCGGCCCGTACCTATGGAAACAGCGAAAATGCACCGGTTCTGCTGAAACATGGCTATGCACCGATCGAACAGTACAAGCGGGACGGAAATCAGGGACCATGGACGGACGTTTACAGTATGTGTGCGAGCATGTATTTTCTGATGAGCGGGATTCGGATTCCGCCGTCACCAGAGAGGCAGAAACACGACACGGTGCAGCGTCTGCAGGTCATGGGAGTTCCGATTTCGGATGAATGGGATCTTGCCATCTGCAAAGGGCTGAGTATCGAGCCGGAAAACAGGTATCAGTCGATCCGGGAACTGTATCAGGATCTCTATCATGAGTAAGGAGGGCATCATGGAAAATCGTTATCTGCCGGGGATGCTCTACTGGGAAAAAGCGGGACAGACCGTATGGAGAATGTATGACCAGCTTCTTGAGATCAAAGTGCTTGCTTTCCGGGCAAAAGAAGGGCAGCAGGAGCAGCTCTACCGGATGGCACGGAAGCTGGAGAGACTGAATCTGTTAGATGAGCATTTTGTAAAGATTCTGGCAGTTAAAAAGATCAATGAGGAATGGTTTCTGTTGTTTTCTGCAAAAGATGCAGAAGAGAAAAAACAGCAGATACAGGCGGTTCTTGCAGCGAAAGATTTACAGGAAACAGAGGAAATGCCTGATTTTTCGCAGTACAGAGAACAGGGCAGAAAGAAAGAGCAGGTTTTGCCGTGCGGCACGATTCTGAATGGTCAATATCAGGTTTTGGACTGTGTCGGGATCGGAGGTTTCGGAATCGTATATCTTTGCCAGGATTTTTATCTGAAACGTCTTGTTGCGGTGAAGGAGTATTTTCCGGAGCAGTGGGCGGAGCGGGAGAGTTCTTATGTTTCCGTAAAGTCTTCGGACAAGCTGAATGCATATCGCTTTGGTCTGCAGTCTTTTTATGAAGAAGCAAAGATGATGGCAAAGTTCCTGAATACGCCGCATATTGTCACGATTTACGATGTATTTCAGGAAAATGACACGGCGTATCTTGTGATGGAATATTTATCCGGCATCAGCATTGGAAGGGAGATGCGGCAAAGAGAATATAAGCCATATTCCGCAGCAGAATTATCTGAGATCATAAATCCGGTCATGGATGCATTGGAAGCCATGCATGACCAGAGGATTGTCCACAGTGATATCAGTCCGGGAAATATCATGCGTACTTCAAACGGAGATATTTGCCTGATTGATATGGGGGCGGCCAAATATACAAACACTGCAAGACCGGTCTTAAGTGCGGCATTTCTGAAAGTCAACTATGCGGCACCGGAACAGTACCGAACAGCACGACAGGGGATTCCGTACGATGAAGGGCCGTGGACAGATATTTATGCACTTGGCGCCACGATTTATTATCTTCTTACCGGGCAGAAACCACCCGATATCATAAGGAGGCTGGAGGGTAAAAATACAAAACTGTGTTTGCCGAAAAAACCGAGAGTAAAACGTGCAAGACAGTGGCAGACCTTTCTGGGACATGCAATGGAGCCGGAAATCAAAGAAAGAATTGGTTCAATCCGACAGTTCCGGGAAGAAAGTAAGGGGTTATTGAATTAGGGAAAGGAGAGGTTTATATGGACAATATTTTTACTGCACTGGTCAGAAGAAGGACCACAGGTGTCGTGATGGAGTTTGTTCTCTGGTGTATCGTCTGCTTTGCGGCACTGTTATCTTTGATCGCACTGGCTATGGGAGCAGGCAATTTTGTCTGGATTCTGCTGCTTTTAACGGCGGCAGGTCTTGGCGTGATCATGGCATTTCGTTTGAAGGAAGTGGCTCTGCTTTACAGTGTGTGCGTATTTAATGCAATTTTATTTTTGATCCATTATCTGGTTTTCAGTGTGAGTTATGGAGGAGGACCGCAGACGGCATTCAGTATTGTTTTGTTTATCTTAACGTTTCTGCTGTCTCTGGCAGTAGTTGCCTGTGCATTTGTCCAGTTTTTTTCGAGGGTGAATATGGGCACGGTGCTGACAATCCTGGAGATCTGCAATGTGGCTCTGATCATGATCATGCAGATTCTGATGTATGCGGCACAGTATGTCGGAGAGGATGAGTATTATAACATCAATACTTATCACAGAAGCTGGATGAATGCAAAAGGATACTGGATCGGAACGACAGCATTTTGGCTGATCCTGGTTCTTATCGCTGTCTTTTATGCTTATTGTTTCTGGGGTCCGGTAAGTGACAGAGCGGATAAGCTCTATGTAAGCAATGGCGGAAACAGAGGCGGTGGCGGTACATATCCGGGATTTAACCCTGGAATGCGTGGAGTCACCGGTGCATATGCGGGACGCACGATCTATCTGAATGGAAGAACTTTAACGATCGGATCTTCGGAGACGGTGAATGTTTATATCCCGGATCCGCAGGTCAGCAGAACACACTGTGCGATACGTTTTAATTCGCAGACGGGATATTATGAGATTCTGGATCAGTCTACGAATGGTGTTTATCTTGGAAATGGTGCAAGATTATATCAGGGCAGATATACGGCAGTACAGAGTGGAACGACTGTTTTTATTGCATCGCATCAGTTTATGTTGCTGTAGTGTGAGTTAGAAAGGGACAAAGGAGGAAAGAAAACATGAATGGAAAAAAGACAATGAAGGCATGGCAGATGATCGTTGCGGTCGTTTTGCTGGCGGCAATGATGATCACATTATTTTTACCAGCATTTCAGTTGAATGGTAAGTCTTTTTGTAAGGCACTTGAAAAAGTAGTTTCGAGTAAGCAACTTAATAAGGCGGCAAATGATTCAGGATCCAGCATGGATGATTTTGAGCGTGAGATAGATCAGGAAATTCAGAACCTAGAGCAGGAGAATAATGTAAAAGTATCAAGTATTTCTATTGGTAATATTATGGTTAAAAGTGCGGATAAGTATTTAGCACCTACAGAAAATGCTCGGGATTCGATCAAGGTTATAGATAGATATTACGGAACAGATTTAGAAGATACGCTTGATGAAGTGAAAGCATCTCTAAAATCTGCTTATAATGCAGGTCGTATTATTTTCTGGATTATTTATATTGCTGTGATTCTGGTCATTGTACTTGTGATCCTTGGTTTTGTACTTGAGTGGTCAAAATATATTCCTCTTGGAATTACTGCCGGATACAGTCTGGTTGCAGCAGGCATTTTTGGATTTCTGCGGTTTGCAACACTGGGAATGGTTGCAAAAAGCAGTGCATTTTCTCAGAGTTTGATTGCAGAGTCTATGATTTCTTCCATGGTATCCTGCTTTTATGGCCCGGCATTTCTGGTAGCTATGATCATCGCGATTCTGATCCTGGTATGGAGCGTGGTCTGCATGTTTGTCGGCGGAAGTGCAAAAGAGGAAGTACCAGTACTAGTAGATGGACCAGGCTGGCAAGAACCAAGACCAGACTATGATCCGGATTGGGCAAGAAAGCAGAGAGAACTTGAGGAGAAGAAGAGACAGGAAGAAATCCGCAGAAGAGAAGAAGAGCGTCTTCGCAGAGAAAAAGAAGAGCTCGAGCGTCAGAAAAAAGAACTGGAAGAAAAGATAAAAGCACAACAGCAGCCTCAGATGGGACAGGTTGTGTGCATCAAAGGTGTTGCGGCTGGACAGGGATTTTCACTTCCGGAAACTGCAAAGATTGTTGTCGGAAAGAGCAGACAGAACACAAACATGCTTATCAACTCCCCGATGGTGAGCAACGTACACTGCAGCATTCGTTACAAAGCGGCAACAAATACTTATATTGTTAAGGATCATTCAACAAACGGAACCTATGTGAATGGAGCAAGGATTCAGAAAGATGTTCCGATGAGCTTCCCTGCCGGAACAGTATTACAGCTGGCAGATGGCAGTAATGAGATCAAATTAGGTTAAGACTGACAATTCGTTGGACAGAATCCGGCCATTTGTCCTGCGGGACAAATGAGCTGGATTTTGTTATATCAGACAAAACGGGGGAATGGGAAGATGAGAAAAAATCAGAAAGAGAAAAAGGCACTGGCCATTGTACTTAGTGTTATGATTTTGGTTTTTGTGGCAGGTGTCTGCGGTATTTATCTGTACTCGCAGACGGGGGAAAGCCAGGATCAGCCACAGGTAGCGGTAAAAAAAGAAGCGGATTCAGAAACAGATGCGATGCCGGATGCCGGTGTTTACTATTATAAAGATATTGATGAAAAAAACGTTGCATGGGCACAGGAAGATGGTTTGCAGTATGCAGATAATCAGCTGGTCCTGACCATGACAGACGGAGCAAGTGAAAAAGAAGTTAAAAAACTGATCGATCCGTATCAGGGAGATATTGTTGGAAAAATCGAGAAACTGAATATTTATCAGGTGGAGTTTCCGAAAAGCTATTCCAGGGATGAACTGGATGACATGATCGAAGAATTTGGCAACAGTGACAGCGTGGAGAGCTGTACGGTAAACCATGTTCTGGAGTGTGACCTGGAAGCCTTTTATCCAAATGACGAAAAATGGAGAGATGAATGGGAAACGACACCGTCAGGATCAAACTGGGGAATGGAAGCGATCCATGCACCGGAGGCGTGGGACTATCGAGATGAAATGCATCAGGTAAATGTGGGCGTTTACGACAATCAGTTTTATAACCATGATGATCTGAAATTTTACGGAATCCTGGAAAATGCAGATCAGTTAAATAACACACACGGAACACATGTTTCCGGAACTATAGGTGCACTTTTTAATAATGATACAGGAGTCTGTGGTGTTTTTCCGAAAGCGAGACTGTATGGAGCATCCTTTGAAAAAGCAGAAGGAACATATGGAAGTACTATGGGGATGCAGGTAGGTGTTTTTTATCTGGTAGTTGCAAATCACTGTAAAGTATTGAATATGAGCATTGGCTATTATGAGTTGACTTATGGAGCTGCCAGAGGAAATGAAATGGCACAATTAGCAATAAACACACTTGCACAGGAGATGGGAGATTATTTTGCGAGCCTGTTGCCGTACAATGATTTTGTGATATGCAAAGCGGCAGGAAATGATAATTCTACGGAGTCTTTTGTGCGTGCAGATGCAGATGATTCGGATGCAACATTTGGATATATTCTTTACAGAGATGAACAGAAAAGTCGATATCAAAAATATAAACAGAATGAAGACTTCCAAGACCGTATCAGTAATGCAAACAAAGATGGTTGTGTAGAGTCAAATGATTTTATTACTGCGATCACAAATCCGGAAGTCAGAAGCAGAATACTGGTTGTTGGTGCGGCAGAAAACCTGGGAAACGGGCAGTACAAGGTCGCTGATTTCAGCAATTGTGGAGATCGAGTAGATGTGGTAGCTCCCGGTGTGGATATTGACAGTACAAAAGAAACAAATGATTATGGAACATTAGATGGTACTTCCATGGCAACGCCGCATGTGACCGGTGTTGCGGCGATGTGTTTTGCGATCAACAAAAACCTGACGGGTGCACAGGTTGTTGATATTATTAAAAATACTGCGGAAGGCACTCTGGAGTATACGAACAACAATGGATCAAGAGCATATCACTATGGCATGCTCAATGCACAGGCGGCAGTGGAGCGGGCACGCAGCATGGCATCGAGTCAGGAAACCAATCATACCGGAGAAACAAACAGAAGGCAAAATTCGAACGTTACAAGGGATGTGGTAATGGTTCTTGATAACTCCGGAAGTATGGGTGGAGATCCGTTAGATCAGACAAAACAGGCTGCTCAGAAATTTATCAACACGGTGTTTGAGCAGGATTCACGTGTTGCACTTGTAGGCTATGAGAACAGTGCTTCGGTATTGTCTGAATTATCGGAAGACGAAGCGGATCTGACGGATTCTGTGGATGCTATGGAGGCAGGCGGCGGAACTAACATGTATGCCGGACTGGAGAGTGCGGATCAGATACTTTCGAGCAGTACGGCAGACCGGAAGATCATAGTGCTTATGTCAGATGGTCTTCCGAATGATGGACCTAATGAGAATGGCAGTTATGAAGATGCACTGATTACTTATGCGGAAGAATTGAAAAACAAGGGATATTATGTTTATACGCTTGGATTTTTCGAAAATGTGTATGGAGGTGAATTAACCGGTGCACAGAATCTGATGGAAAGCATGGCAAGTCCGGGCTTACATTACGAAGTGAAAAGTGCGGATGATCTGATCTTTTTCTTTGAAGATATCGCAAATCAGATCGGCGGACGGCAATATGTTTATATCCGTATTGCGTGCCCGGTGGATGTGACGGTTACAAGCGGCGGGGAGACACTGTCATCTAAAGTGGATTCTGAAAATACCAGAACATCCTTTGGTGCCCTGACCTATGAAAATACGGAACAGCTGTCGGAAGACAGTGATAATGAAATCGATTTCTCACAATTTTATTATGATGACGAATCAGACGAAACAGCGAGAGAAGACCAGGTCAAAGTTCTGCGTCTGGATCGGGAGAAAGACTATGATATCAAGATAGATGGTTATGCGGACGGAACAATGGATTATACCGTAAAATACCAGAATGCACAGGGAGAATACACAGATACCAGAGAATTTCCGTCGATACCGGTCACAGCTTCCATGCAGGCAACATCCAGTACCGGTTCTTCGGATACCACTTATCTGGAAGTGGATGAAGATGGTGACGGAAAAACAGATAAAACCTACAGAGCAAAATCAAATCAGAGGATGGAAGAAGTGAAAGATCACACGATGCTGTATATTCTGATTGCGGCTATTGTAATACTTGTGCTTCTTGTGATCATTCTGATCGTGGTTCTGGTTGTGAAATCCAGAAAGAAAAAAGCAAAAGGCGGACAGCATGTATATATAGACGGCAAGCCGACGGCAGGATATATCTGCGGAGTGTTCGGAAGATTTGAAGGACAGATCTATCCAATGTATCTGGGGAAGGAATGTGTGGTCGGACGCAGGGCAGACTGCGATATTCAGATCATACATGGTGAAATCAGCCGTATCCATTGTGTGATCCGGATGCTTCCAAATGGGGTTTTTGAAGTGACGGATTATTCTTCCAACGGAACATTCTATAATAATCAGAAGCTGAAAAGAAAAGAGCCTTATCGTCTTCCGAGCGGAGCAATTCTGGCACTTGGAGATGCAGATAATGTATTGGAACTCAGGCGGGAAGAGAAATATAGAGTAGATAACAGGTAGAAGCGTGAATATGGTTACAGGGGCAGGGTTCTGCAGAAAGTGGAGAAGGAAAAATGAACAGAAAAAGAGAGGATGAAAACGGGCAAAAGCAAAAAAAGAAAAAAATCGGGATTATAGCGGCTGTTCTGTTGGGGGTCTATGTACTGGTCATGTTGCTTATGCTGTTTCTTTTCGGTGGATCTTCCGGAAATCAGGCAAAAAGTAAAACAGTAAAAAAAGAAACGGAGACGCAGACACAGAAAAGTGAAAGAAAACATGTTTCCACATCAAAAGAAGAACTTCAGGACAATACGGTCACTTATGACGATGGAGATTATGTTTATACGCCTTCCGATGACCATATCTTTTTCGATGATACGGATCATATGATCTATTATGACAATCTGATCACGGTTTATCTGGATAGGAAGATCAGCAATCAGGAAAAGGAGAAGATAAAAAAGAAAATCGATGGAGAAAGCATTGTGAGTGATCTTTCAGGTACAATCAATATGCTTGATATCGTGGTTGCACCGTCTGATTATACCAAATTACAGCAGAAAGCAGAAGAATTGACAAAAATGGATGGTGTTCAGTATGCCATGATTTCTTTTCCGGTGATGCCGGAAGAGGATACGGCAGCTTACTGGGATGGAGATGGTGATCTCAAAAATGAGGCTTCTCCATCCGGTGCGGACTGGTGGGCGGAAGCCATCGGGGCGTACAGTGCATGGGATTTTGAACGATACTGCAATCCGATCGTGGTTGGCGTTATGGATAGTGGATTTGAAGTGAGCCATATGGATCTTCAGCGGAACGGACACTCTGTGCTCACAGTGCTGAATGACAATTCCACAGAGGAGCATGGAACACATGTGGCAGGCCTGATCGCTGCACAGGATAACGATATGGGATCAAGAGGAGTCATTCCATCGGCAGATGTGGTTTGTATTGACTGGGCACAGGAAGAAGACGGCACAGAAGTTAATTTGCTTACACCTACAGGGGTGAGTCAGGGATTTAAACAGATGATAGAATATGCAGAAAGAGAACAACTGCCGATCGTTATCAACAATTCCTGGGGGAATGTGCGAAAGTTACGGGAGCTTCTTGCAAGATATATTGCTCCGAATCTGGCAGGTCAGAGCAAGGATTTTAACGAGCTGTATGGAGATATATATACGTTTTACTCATCTGTTTGTGCCACACAGATCATGAACGAGCTTCTGCAAAACAGTACGGTGGATTTTCTGATCGTTCAGTCATCCGGCAACGGATATGGAAATGGATTCGCAGCTTATAATGTGAAACGTGCAGGGTGGTTTGGCGGAATTGATGAAGAACTCAGGAAACAATGCTCGATGCTTTCTTATGATCTGATAAAAAGTCATATTATGATTGTCGGGGCTGTAGGCGAGAAGAAAAAAGATGGAAAGTATAAACTTCGTTTTAATAGTAATTATGGTGATAATGTTGATATGGTTGCTCCGGGGGAGCATATTTACAGTACTGTTTTGAATAATAGCTTTGGATATAAGGATGGCACATCCATGGCAGCTCCGATCGTCAGCGGGTCGGCAGCGTACATATGGTCTTTGAATCCGGGCATGTCTGCGGCAGAGGTTAAACAAAGGCTGATCGATACAGCGGAGATTGCTGTGAAACATGCCAAAGAAGATACGAGAAGTGAGTATTCGATGCTGAATCTTGGATCGGCAGCAACTTCTACGATTATGGGAACGGTGAATGGAGAAATAAAAGATCAGAATGGCAATGCGATTACCGGGGTACTCTGCAAGAGAACGTGTGAAATATCGAATCAGCAGGTTTTTAACATGGATTTAAATTTTTCGGACAGTACATTTATGATATCAGCAATCGGAAGAATGACCCTGACCTTTCAAAAAGATGGGTATGAAACGCAAACAACCACCGTAAATGTTTCACCGGGACAGGATATTAAGCTTAAAACGATTGTAATGCGATCAAATGAAACGGAAGACTCAGCTTCGGAACTTGAAAAATTTGCCCGAAATTATCAGTATCTATGCGAAAAATCAGAAACATATGACGGATATATTTACTATCCGAATAATGCAGAAGATATTCAGGGAAGATCCGATCTGGATCCTCAGCCACTGACCTGTGATATTGAAGATTATGACGGAGATGGTGCAGATGAATTGCTGATCGTAAATCTGGAACCATATACGGATATGCAAAGTTCAACAATAAGACTGCAGATGTACGAAGTTGAAAACGGAACGGTTCGTCTTGCAGCAGAGCATTTGTGTCAGGCAACCTATAATATGATTACAGGAGCTGAAGTTTTTCAGAAAGGTGATACCAGAGTATTTAAGTATAAGCAGAATGATCAGTGGATTCTTGCAGCGGAGCAGAGTGTTGAAAGAAGATTTTTTGATGGACATGGAAACCGCCTGTATATGGAAGTTCAATATGATGGCAATCAGTTTCAGGTAAAAGGTGTTGCGGAAGGAGAAACCGGATCGCCGGATGAAGAGCTGATCAAAGAGGATGTCAGGCAGGAATACGCAGCACTTGGTCTGAATGTAGATGTTGATCAGATTTTCAGCCGAAAGAAGCATATATATGATTACATAGACAACCCGGTCAGCCTTGCAAAGACGGAATATTATTACGATTATTCTAAAGTAGAACAGGATCAATGGTGTAAGTTCGGTTATATAACGGTTTCCATGCAATGATAATGGCAGCAATTTATCTACCACCTTAGAGGTCGGAGTTTTCTTGCTGGAAGAGGATAAAAATGGTTATAAAAAATATGTTCGGAAAATTATAAAAAATATGTTCAGAGATTTCGTTTTTAAGAAAAAAGATACTAGTTTTACCAACAGTTTATGCGGAAAACCGTAAAGAACCATATGGAATAAAAAGTTATAGTTTTTTTGTGCATAAGCAATCAAAAAGGACATCTTTTTATGTATAATTATGTTACCAACAAAACATAGGAAAGAAGATGTCCTTAATGAAAAATCAGCATTAAAAAAACTGTTAACTTATATGACAAGTGTATATAAAATCCCACAAAAAATCAAGTCTTTACCGGATAAAAGAGAAAGAAAATCTATTTTGCTGTTTAATAAGTGTGAGTGTGGAGAAAAAGACGGGAAATCTGGAAAACAAGCTAATCGTGGTGTTGATTTTTCTGGTGATTGTATTATTAGTTTTATTGTTGATTCTTATTTTCGGATAAGTGCGTGAATGCCTTGAACCAAAGGGAGATAAATGGTAGTATATCTACAAAGTATTTTCCTGGTGTTTGGGGCATTTTCATTTGTTTTATCCTAAGCAAACGGGAAAATCGACAAACAAGACTGGGGGACTACAAGTTGATAAAGATGGATCGTCAGAAGTTTATTCGGCCGGATCGTCAGATGGTTCGGATATCCAGGGAGAAGCTGATCATACCGGAGCGTGAGGCAGCCACACAGCGGATGCTGGCTGGATTGCAGAGGGAAACAAAAACGGCAGATATAGCAAAGACAGAAAAAACAGCAAATGAAAATATAGCAGAAGCTGTAAACGCAGCAAACAAAAATATAGAAAATGCAGTAAATACAGCAGCCACAGAACATCTGCAAACGAAGCAGCCTGAAATAGCAGAGGCAGCGAATAAACCAGAAAACAGCATTGTCTTAGCATGTGAGATCGATGAGGTGATCAACTATGCACTGGTTCACAATGGTGCTTCTGTCGTGCGTGATATCTGCATCAAAAACACATCCGAAACGGAACGGAATGCTCTGCTTTTAAAAATCGCTTCGGACGGTGAGCTGATGGAGGATTTTGTGTGCGGGATCGAGGCACTGCAGACAGGTGAGGAGCTGCATTTTCGAAATCTGGATCTGACATTCCATGTCGGATATCTGGCATCGATCACGGAGAAGTTTTCCGGTCAGCTGACGGTTATGGTTCTGGATGGGGAAACTGTGCTGGCATCGGAAAAGATCAATATCACGGTAATGGCGTTTGATGAGTTCCCGGGATTTCAGTATACGCCGGAGCTTATGACATCTTTTGCAATGCCGAATCATCCGGCGGTGGTCAGTCTGATCCAGCTGGCATCGAAATATCTGGAGAAATGGACGGGCGATCCTTCTTTGGACGGTTATCAGTCCGGTGATCAGGAGCGTGTCAAAAACATGGCGGCAGCAGCTTATGCGGCGATCCAGCAGAAAAATATTACATATGCATCGACAGCGAGCTTTGAGGCATGCGGGCAGAGAGTCCGCCTGGCGGATGCGGTGCTGGAGCAGCATTTTGGAAACTGCATGGATCTGACGCTGCTCTATACGGCATGTCTGGAAGCGATGGATTTAAATCCGTTCATGGTGGTTGTGGAAGGTCATATTTTTGCCGGTGTCTGGCTGGTGGACGGAGCGTTTGCAGATATTCTGGTGGATGATCCGTCACAGCTTGAGAAACGTATGGCAAAAGGCATTCAGGAGCTTACGGTCGTGGAATGTACGGCGATGTGTTCCGGGCAGAATGTAAGTTTTGACGAAGCAGCAGCCATGGCAAAACGGCGTGTTTCCAATTATGGGAAGTTTTATTTTGCAATCGATGTGAAGCGTGCCAGAAGCAGGGGAATCCGTCCACTTCCAATCCGGGTTCAGACGGCAAACGGGTTTGAGGTTCTGCACGAGGACCGAAAAGAAAAAGAGGTCACAGGTGGATCAGACAGCAAAATCGAGATCTTTGATTTTTCGGACTGTACGGAAAAGGCACAGGTCACAAAACTGACGCAGTGGGAGCGAAAACTTCTGGATCTGAGCCTTCGGAATATGCTGATCAATATGCGTGTCACAAAGAGTGTTGTGCCGGTTTTGTCCGCGGATATCGGAAGTCTTGAGGATGCACTGTTTGACGGGGAAGCGTTTCAGGTGATGCCGCGGCCGGCTGATGTAGGTGTGAATCCGGCAGCAGAAAGTCAGATCGAACTTCTCAACAAACTGGGAGAATTATCAGAATTTATTTCTTTTGAAAGCAAACACAAAAGACTGCATTCCATTTACAGCGAGAAAGATTTAAGCACTTCTCTGACGAAAATGTACCGTTCTGCAAAAGCATCTCTGGAAGAAAATGGAGCGAGCACGTTATATCTGGCACTTGGTATGCTTCGTTGGTTTGAACAGAAAAAGAACGCACAGGCAAGATACGCGCCGATCGTTCTGGTACCGATCGACATTGTGCGAAAGTCTGCGGGCAGAGGCTATGCGATGCAGATGCGGGATGAGGATTCACAGATCAACATTACGCTTCTGGAGTTTCTGAAGCAGAATTATGAGATCACGATTCCTGGCATGAATCCGCCGCCGCAGGATGAGCATGGAATGGATATGCCGAAGATTTTTGCAATGATCCGAAAAGCGGTGATGAGCATGGAAATGTGGGATGTGCTGGAAGTTGCCGTGATCGGAAACTTTTCTTTTTCGCAGTTTGTGATGTGGAATGATATTCATAACAACCGTGATTTCCTGGAGGGAAACAAGATCGTCCACAGTCTGATCGAAGGAGCTGTGGACTGGGACTGCACGATCCCGGAAGAAGTGGATCAGGAGGAGGCTTATTTACCGGTAACGGCGGATGCTTCTCAGCTGCATGCCATCAATATGGCTGCCGCAGGGGTGAGTTTTGTACTGCACGGACCGCCGGGAACCGGTAAATCGCAGACCATTACAGCATTGATTGCAAATGCACTGACAAAAGGAAAGACAGTTCTTTTTGTGGCAGAAAAAAGAGCTGCACTGGAAGTGGTACAGAAACGTCTGGCGGCACTTGGAATCGATGATTTCTGCCTGAAATTACATTCGAACAAAGCTACGAAAAAGGCAGTTTTAAATCAGCTGCGGCGTGGTCTTGAGATTGACATGGAAGGCACAAAAACAGATTATGAGCAGAGAATTGCGGACATCCATGCGATGCGTACCGAACTGGATGCTTACGCAAAAGCACTACATAAAAAAAGAAATTTCGGAAAGAGTCTGCGTCAGCTGATCGATCTTTACGAAAGTATTCCGGAAACAAAAGAACAGGTAAAATTTCCGGTATCGGATATCAAGAATATAACAGAAGGTGATCTGAGCAGTCAGAAAAACCATCTGGAACGTCTGATCTCAGCCGGAAGATCCATCGGTCATCCGTATCAGCATCCGCTTGCGGCAGTGAAAAGGGCACAGTATAGTCAGCATCTGAAAACGGAACTGGAGCCGGCGATGCAAAACTATCTGTCTGTACTTGATAACATCCAGGCTCAGATGGCGGATTTTGCCGCCTCTGCCGGAATCAAAAACCCGGTCACAAAGGCAGAATGGAATCAGGTATCCGAACTGATCCGGTGTATGGAAAGTACGGAAAAAATGCCTGCCTTTTTGAGGACAACAGATTCTGTTGAACGTGAATTTTCCGTTCCGGAAGAATATCTGGAAAAACAGGAGAAATTTGAACAGAAAAAGGCAGAAATGCTTTCAAAATGGAACGAAAATTTCTTAAGTCAGGACATGAGTTCTTATCATGCGAAGTACGAAGAAGCAAACAAAAAGGTATTTTTCTTAAAAGGAAAAGCACAGGCGACACTTGTGGCAGAAATGCAGCTGTTTGCCGTATTTCCGGTGGAGGTCGAGCAGATTCCGCTGTATCTGACGGAGATCACTGCTTATCAGCAGGAAGAGCAGAAAATGGAAGCGGCAGAAGCAGGACTGTCTTATGACTGGAAACAGATCTTGAAAGAACATCTGACAAATGAAGAATTGCAATCTTATAAAGTACAGATCCAAAATCAGAGAAAGAATATGGTACGTTTTGCCGGAGTACTTCAGGAAATCGAGGCGAGGGGCATTTTAAGTACACTTGTCCGGAAGGGAAAAGCACTCTTTTCTATCTGGAATAGCATGGATGCTGCAGAGCGAAAGGTTGCAGAGCTGCTGGAACTGAAATTTTGCGATGAGAAAGCAGACTGGATTGAGAACAGAAAGGCACTTTGTGGCTGTATTCTGGAAAATGCAGCCGCATTAAAAGACTGGATTGTTTATCAGCAGAATGTAGATTTGTGCCGGAAAAACGGGCTTGCTCCGATCTGTGATACCTATGAAAAAGGCCTTCCGCATGAAGTGGTATTGAATGTATATCTGCGTTCCATTTACCGGGCGATCATTCTTGGCGTGATCGAATCCGAACCGGTGCTGAACGGATTTACCGGAACCGGTTTTCAGGTTCAGATCGGGCAGTTTAAAAAGCTGGATCAGGAATGTATGCAGCTGACGAAAGAAGAAATGTTTTACCGGCTGTCATCGCAGCTTCCGTCTGTCGGTGATTCGGTGGAAGTCAGCAGAGAACTGAATTATTTAAGAAGGGCGATCAGCAGCAATGGCAGAGGTATTTCCATCCGTCTACTGTTTGAACAGATTCCGCATATTTTGCAGAGACTCTGTCCGTGTATGCTGATGAGTCCGATTTCGGCGGCTCAGTATTTAAAGGCAGAAAATGATCTGTTTGATATTGTGGTATTTGACGAAGCATCGCAGCTTCCGACCTGTAAAGCAGTCGGTACCCTTGCAAGAGGCAAAAATGCAGTGATTGTAGGGGATCCGAATCAGATGCCTCCGACCAGCTTTTTTGCGGGAAATTCGGTGGATGAGGACAATCTGGATATCGAAGATCTGGACAGTATTCTCGATGACTGTCTGGCACTTGGCATGCCGTCCGCACATCTGCACTGGCATTACCGAAGCCGCCATGAGAGCCTGATCGCTTTTTGTAACCGGGAATTTTATGAAAATTCTATGCTTACGTTCCCATCGGTAAATGACCGGCAAAGACGCGTCAGCATGGTAAAAGTGGAAGGCTTTTTTGATCGCGGCAAGAGCCGTGTGAACGAAGGAGAAGCACAGGCGATCGTTGCGGAGATCAAGAAAAGATATGCCGATCCAGAGCAGAAAAAGCAGACGATCGGTGTAGTTACTTTTAATGTTAATCAGCAGACTCTGATCGAGGATCTGCTCCAGGAAGAATATCAGAAAGATTTAAATTTTGATAAATGGGCAAATATGGGAGAAGAGCCGTTGTTTGTAAAAAATCTGGAGAATGTCCAGGGAGATGAGCGTGATGTGATCCTCTTTTCCGTGGCATTCGGACCGGATGCGGAAGGAAAGCTGTCCATGAATTTCGGACCACTGAACCGGGATGGAGGCTGGAAACGTCTGAATGTTGCGGTGTCCCGTGCCCGGTGTGAAATGGTGGTATTTTCTGTTATGACAGCCGATCAGATCAATTTGAGACGAACAAAAGCAAAAGGCGTAAAATCTCTGAAATATTTCATGGAATTTGCTCAGAATGGAAAATTGCGGGGAGACTACAGACAGAATGAAGCAGTCAAAAATCAGGGGATCAAAGCAAAAATCTGCCGGGCACTTGCAGATGCCGGATATACATATCAGCTGAATGTCGGCCATTCAAAATTCAAAGTGGATATCGCAGTGATCAATCCATATAATTCGGAAGAATATTTGCTCGGTATTATGACAGACGGAGATTCTTACTGTCAGTCGGCAAATACGAAAGACCGTGAGGTGGCACAGTTTGAAGTGCTGAAAGGACTTGGATGGAAACTGTATCGTATCTGGACGATGGACTGGTGGGATGATCCGCAAAAGGAGATCACAAAACTTCTCGGAGTGCTTAAAATGAGAAAGAAGGAAGAACAGTAACAGAAAGGAAGCAAAATGGGAAAAGAAAAGGAAAACAGAAATGGAAAAACAAAAGGAAATGCGATCGCTTTAATGCCGATCGGCGTATTTCTTGTGCTGTATCTGGGGCTTGGTATTTTATTTGAGTATGTGATGAAAATCCCGATGGGATTTTATAATGTGCCGATCGTGGTTGCTTTTCTGGCAGCGATCCTGGTTGCCTGTCTGCAGAACCGGGCGATAAATTTTGAACAGAAACTGGAGATCATGTCTGGCGGCGTGGGTGATAAAAACATCATCACGATGCTGCTGATCTTTCTGGCGGCGGGTTCGTTTGTCGGAGTTGTGGGCAGGGGAAGTGCAGAGAGTGTGGCGTATTGTATGCTCTCCCTGATCCCGGCGAGATATGCAGTGGCAGTATTGTTTGTGGTGGCCTGTTTTGTCTCCGTGGCGATGGGAACATCGGTCGGAACGATCACGCTTCTGGTGCCGATCGCATCGGCTGTTTCCGCTGCGTCTGGATTTGAACTTGCATTCTGTGTGGCATCCGTTATGGGCGGAGCAATGTTCGGTGATAATCTTTCCTTTATTTCGGATACGACGATTGCCGCCTGCAACGGGCAGGGCTGTGAAATGAAAGACAAGTTCCGGGAGAATTTCTGGATTGCATTTCCGGCAGCATCCGCAACGCTGATTTTAATCCTGATTCTGTCCTTTCAGACAGAAGTGCAGGGGCAGGTCAGCCAGTCGTATCATCTGGTGCAGGTGATCCCGTATGTGCTGGTGCTGATCGGAGGCATTATCGGTATCAATGTTTTTGTGGTGCTTCTGATCGGGATTGTTTCCGGGGCGTTTATCATGCTGGCCGGAGGGCATATCGCACCGGTCGATCTTCTTGCAAACATGGGGAATGGCGTTTCCGGAATGTTTGAAACCTGCATGGTTGCAATCCTGGTGGCGGCAATGTGTGCCCTGATCCGTGAATATGGCGGATTTGATGCTCTGCTTGGCTGGATCCACCGGATTTTCCGTGGTAAACGCGGCGGTCAGCTCGGCATGGGACTGCTGGTCGGTGCGATGGACATTGCCACGGCAAACAATACAGTGGCGATCGTTATGGCAAATCCGATCGCAAAAGAAATGGCACAGGAGTACGGCATCACGCCGAGAAAAGCAGCGTCGATCCTGGATACGTTTTCCTGTATTTTCCAGGGCATCATCCCATACGGTGCCCAGATGCTGGTGGCGATTTCTGCCGTAAATGAACTTGGCGGAGAACTTTCGGCATTTCAGATCATGCCGAGACTCTTCTATCCGATGCTGCTGCTTGTCAGTTCCGTGATTGCAATTCTGTGGAACAGGAAAGAAAAATAAAAAATTTTGCTATCAGTTGTCAAAAGCGACAGTAGAAATCGAGCGGATGGTGATCCGGGTAGAAAATCTGTTTATCGAAAGTTCTTCCCTGGAGCCGACACTTCTGGAGCGGATTCGCATGAATCTGGAAAAAATCCCGCAAATGCAGAACGAAGAACCGGAAAAAATCTACAGATGGTGGAATGATCTGGGCAGCGATTTCATCCGTCTCAATCAGAATTATCAGGATTATATGCGTGAGCTGAACAGTGTGAAAGCGGAGCAGATGATGAAAACGCAGGAATCTCACACAGCAAAAACAAAAAGAAGCAGAACTTCTGGCAGTACAGGAACAGTTAAAACTTACCGACTACGAGAAGATCAAGAGCAGGCTGGATTACTGCATGGAACGTTTGAGCGTGATTCCGCAGGAAAAAGAAGCTTCCGCAAGAAAAAGAGGTGAGCTGGAGAGCGGGAGAAAAATTCTGGAAGAAAAACAGAGAGAAAATCAGAAGATCACCGAAAAACTGCAGGACAAAGAAAGAAATCTGGCTGAAAAAAGTATTTGAAATAAGGCTACCGCAATCCCACTGGCTTTAGACGGTGGGTTAAGGTAGC
>OGGI01000425.1_pt1 | contig 43893 bp, 40 predicted proteins | sample 1571051 | NCBI WGS metagenome assembly OGGI01 (sample SAMEA2582075, study PRJEB24529) | metagenome | biome: Human gut stool | place: China | collected 2011 | reverse complement strand
GAGATGTTAACAGCAGAAATAGAGAGTAAAACGAAACACTAAAATTAGGTATGTAAAGATAGTGTATAGCTTTGAAAATTGGAATTTTATCTTTGCAAGCGAGACGACAACTTTGAATTTTCTTAAGAGGAGGTAATGTATGATTTCAAATGGTTCTATATATCTTATTGTTAGAGATTTCGATAAATCGGTACAATTTTATAAATTGTTGCTTGAACGAGATGTGACAGCAAAAAATATGAACAGATTTGCTATATTTAATATTGATGGGCTGTGCCTATCTGTTATGAACGGATATTTTGATTTTGAACATCCCGACAAAGTAACTACCAAAGGAAAAGTGTACGAGGAATATGATGATTGTGTTAGCATCGCCGAAATGCAAAATACAGGTAAGGTTGTTATTAACCTTTCTACAAATGATTTAAAAAAAGAATATGATAGGATATGTGCGTTGGGTATAGGTAGCAAGCAGACGGAAATCAGATACATTAATGCACGAAATCCATATTACTATTTTTCAATGAAGGACCCAGATGATAATACAATAGAAATTACTGGTCCATATGATGAAATAGGCGGGGAATGGGAATGAGTGTAATCGTTGAGCAGGCAATTTGTGAAATAAAATTACTAGCTAATAATGTACCTGATGGAAAGCATATAGTTACTGGCGACATACGGAAGCTATCGGCAAGATTATATAGAGGAATAAAGGATAAAACTATAGATAATGTTTTATCCATATGTGATGAATTATTAAGAGAACATAGTTGGGGATTAGGCGTAATTGCATTTGATTGGGCATATAGAGTAAAAGCGCAGTATAGTGAAGATACATATGAAGTTTTTTATGGTTGGTTAAAAAATTATGTGCGTGGTTGGGGCGATTGCGATGATTTTTGCACTCACGCATTTGGCGAGTTGCTAAGAAGATATAAATCGCTTTTTTCAAAAGTTATGGCATGGACAAAAGATGAAGACTTTTGGATTCGTCGTGCATCTGCTGTAATACTTATTCCAGCTATTCTTCATGACGATTATGAAGGGATTGCCCCCTTAATAATTTCAGATTTACTTATGGCTGATAAGCATGATTTGGTTCAGAAGGGGTATGGTTGGATGTTGAAAAGTCTTTCACAAGTTGATAAAGAGAGTGTAACGAATTATTTGATTGACAATCATACACAAATGCCACGAACTGCATATCGCTATGCATTAGAGAAATATGATAAAGAAACGAGAAAGAAATTGATGTCCTTATAATGGAGTGAAAATTTCAGTTTGGAGAATTGAGAAAATCGAAATTTGTGGGGATAGGATTTATAATGGTGAGGTATAATATCGTGAAAAATATAAGAAAGCGAAAAATAATTATACTTGTGCTGCTTCTGATTTTAATTATGGTCAGTTGGGTAATTTGGGGAAATCTGTCGGTAGAAACAAACCATTTAACAGTAACATTTAAAGACTTGCCTGAAGCGTTTGACAATTTTTCTATTGCCCATATTTCGGATTTGCATAATGCGGAATACGGGAAGAATAATGAAAAGTTAATTGATATATTAAAGGCAGAAAGCCCAAATATAATCGTTATTACTGGGGATTTGATAGATTCCAACCATACAAATATTGAAGTTGCAATATCTTTTGCTCAACAAGCCGTAAAAATCGCTCCCTGCTATTTTGTTACAGGCAATCATGAAGCATGGGTCGGCTCACAATACGAAGAATTAAGGACATCATTAGAAAATGCAGGAGTTACCGTTCTTCAAGATGAAGCCATCGAATTGAACTATGGTGATGAGTGTATTCAGCTAATAGGCTTAAATGACCCTGATTTTTCGGAACGAGACAGTTTTTTATCGGAAAGTATTTTGGAAACAAAACTTTCGCAGGTAAATATTAGCAATGGATTTACTATACTTTTGTCGCATAGACCCGAGTGTTTTAATGTCTATCAAAATAAAAATATTGATTTAGTATTGTCGGGGCACGCCCACGGCGGACAATTTCGATTGCCATTTTTGGGAGGAGTTATTGCTCCGAACCAAGGACTTTTCCCGAAATATGACGCAGGCATATATACAGAGAATGGAACAACTATGATTGTGAGCAGAGGTATTGGAAACAGTATTATTCCGGTGCGAATCAACAATCGACCGGAAATAGTTATAATAGAGTTGAATTTGCAGAGGTGATATAGTGAAAGAAATAGATATAAAAAAGCTTTCTAAAAGATATACTGTAAGAAAACTTAATTTAGATGATGTACAAATGATTTATGCATTTTGCAAGAGAAATACACAGTATTATGAATATTGTGGAAAAGAACCTTCTATTGAGCTGATAGAGAAAGACATAGAAATTACTCCTCCGGGTATTCCAATCGAACAAAAGTATTATATTGGGTTTTTTGATAATGATAAATTAGTTGCAGTAATGGATTTAGTAGATGGATATCCAACTTGTGATTATGTATATATTGGCTTTTTTATGATGGATTGTGATTTACAAGGGAACGGGATTGGTAGTAAAATAGTTTCTGAATCACTTGAATATTTATCTGAGCAAGGGTTTAAAAAATGCCAGTTGGGAATAGATAAGGATAATCCTCAATCAAATCATTTTTGGAGAAAAAATGGTTTTGAAGTAATTAGGGAAGTAGAGATAGAAGAAGGAATTATCTTAGCAGCAGAGAAACAATTATAATTTACTGAGGAGAAAACAGAGATGATTGACGAGTTGCAGTTATACATTCCTCGTTCAAATGATGGATGGTTCTATGTGAAAATGATGTCTGATCCGGAAACGATGGCTTATAACGCGCCTTGGTTTCCGCCTGATGGATGTATTCCTGACCCGGATTCAGGGTGGGTGGAGTTGCAGAAATCTTGGATTGGGAAAGCACCGGAGAGATTCTATGCTTTTCTACAAAGAAAGACCGATGGGGCCTTTGTCGGGGACGTGAATTATCATCATAATCAGAAACAGAGTTGGTGCGATATGGGAATCGTGATTTTCGCGCCGGAGAGAGGAAAAGGGTATGGCAAACAAGGACTTCGCCTATTGTTGGATCGTGCGTTTAAGGTGGACGGAGTATCCTGTTTGCACAACGATTTTGAGGATGCCCGCGTTGCTGCATATCGTATCCACAAAGCGGTTGGTTTTCGGGAAACCGGAACACTTGACCGAATCATTCATTTAGAATTGACCCGGGAAGATTATTTGAAAGGCATTTCTGTCTGCTGCGACAAATGAGGACTTTATCGGGATAAATTCGGATTTACCAATTCAAATTGACCAACAGAAGGAGAGGTGATTACATGGAAATCTTATACGAATTATCGTGGCTGTGGGAAACGCTGGGAATTGCACTTGGAGTTGCTGCTGTCTGCGTGGCTTGCACCGCACTGGTCTGCAAAGCTGCGAAGAAGAAACTCAGTAAAAAGCTGCTGGCAGTCATAGGAGTGGTGGCATTTATTGCTGCAATTCTGGCGGTTATTCTGGCTGCCCGGACACCGATGCCGCTTTGAGAGGTGGCAGTACAGCAAGCGATGCTTGCAGTATGCAGCAGTATAAGTTTGAAAATAGAATTTTCAAACTATTTATTAGTGGCAATACAGCAAGCAATGCTTGCTGTATGCATGGGTGTAAAAATGGTATTTGTTTTATTCGGAAATACTCCAACAGATGGTTGAAGAAAATGGGGAAACAATTTAAAAATAGAAATAAGAGGAAAATCAAATGAGAATATTCAACAGTACCCCAAGGGATGACAATTTCAGAATGCCGGGTGAGTTTGAGAGACATCAGGGCTGCATTATGATATGGCCGGTAAGACCCGGCTCATGGATATACGGCGGTAAGGCTGCGAAGAAGGTATTCGCTAAGATTGCGGCAATAATTGCACAGAGTGAGCATGTCTATATGCTTGCCGACCATGAGCATCTGAAAGAAGCGCAGGAGTATCTAAAAGAAGCTCATGAGCACCTGAAGGAAGCTCAGGAGCAAAAAAATCCTAAGGATACCGAGGCGGGTTTTTCAGAAACCCTGCAGCTTAAAGAAGAGGTGCACCACATGCTTGAAAGGCAGGTTACATGTGAGGGCAAAGGAATAGAGGTTGTCGAGCTTGAATCCGATGACGCATGGGCGCGCGATGTGGCACCGACCTTTGTGAAAAATGCCGATGGCATCGTGAGAGGCATCAACTGGAGCTTTAACGCATGGGGCGGTGATTATGACGGGCTGTATGCAGATTGGACGAAGGATAATCTGGTTGCAAAGCGCTTTCTTGAGTATGCGGGCTTTGACTGTTATGATGCAGAGCCGTTTGTGCTGGAGGGTGGTTCGATACATTCGGACGGCGATGGAACCATGCTGGTTACGGAGAGCTGTCTGTGCAGTCCGGGAAGAAATCCGAAGCTTAGCAAGGCACAGATTGAGGAAAAGCTGAAGCAGTACTGCAATGTGGAAAAGGTGGTATGGCTTCCGTGTGGGATATATCAGGATGAGACTAATGAGCATGTCGATAATGTATGTGCTTTTGTGCGTCCGGGTGAGGTAGTGCTCGCGTGGACGGACAAGGAGGACGACCAACAGTATGAGATGAGTAAAAAATGCCTTGAGGTCTTAGAAAGCGAGACGGACGCAAAGGGAAGGCATTTCAAGGTGCATAAGCTTTATATACCTAAAAAGCCCGTGTGCATAACGGAGGAGGAGCTTGCAGGATTTGAGTTCGAGCCGGGCGAGGATGAGAGAAGTGCGGGTGAGCGGCTTGCAGCTTCCTATGTGAATTTCTATATCTCAAACGGTGCGGTTATTCTCCCGCAGTTTGGCGATGTTAACGATGGTAAGGCAGCCGCTGTGTTGAAGGAGGCATTTCCGGACAGGGAAATCGTCCCGGTGTACGCGCGCGACATAATTGTCGGCGGCGGAAATATTCATTGTATAACACAGCAGATACCGGCTCAGGAGGTTAATGAATAGGTGCATACAGGGAGTATGCCGGATGCTGTAATAATAGTATTCGGAGCAGGTTATTTTGAGGAATTGGAGGTCAAATAATATGACAAAGCTTGATAATTTTGTTGACATGATGACGGGACATTTTGATAATAAGGAACAGTTTGGGATGATGCAGGCGGCGGGGAAAATATATCCTTATGCGGAGCATGTAAATACTGTCTGTAATGACAAAATAAAAAATCTTCCTGAGGATTTCAATGGGAAATTTGTTGTTGAAGAAAGTTATTATGAAACCAATGGAAAACGTCATGCATCACCACATCTTTTCCTTATTACGGAGACTGAGGATGGGATACTTCTTTCCTCCTATGAAATTCCGGAGGGTGAAGACAAAGGGACATTTTCGTATGCCTCTATGAGAAATGTTGATTACGCTGAATTGAAACAATCTGAAAAGTTTACCCCGGCACTTTACCATGAACGAGCCGGAAGCTGGGAGGGAGGCAGCATAAGCAGCTTCTCGCCGGTCATGACCTTCAAGCTTTGGGAAAGATTTTCCGAGAGTTGTCTGGAGGTATCTGAAAGCATGGAGGTTAACGGAAAGAGAACTTTCGGATATGATGAACCGATTATTTATAAGAGGGTGTAATATTATGATATCAGTGGCAAAGTGTAAGAAGTCCGATGCAAGCTTGCCTGCATGAGAATTTTTGACATTGTGGCACGCAGAAACATGAATGTAATGCAGACAGCAGAGGAAGAGCACCCTGCAGTGAAGAAAGGAGAAATATGAGAACCGTAAAATACGCAGGAATACAGATGTCCTGCACCGGAAGTGTGCAGGAAAATATTGAAAAGGCGGAGCGCCTTGTGAGGGAGGCTGCGGCGAACGGAGCGCAGATTATCCTGCTTCCGGAGCTTTTTGAGAATTGGTATTTTTGTCAGGAGAGAAATTACGAGTCATATAAGCTTGCCAAGCCTCTTATGGAGAATGATGCCGTCCTGCATTTTCAGAAGGTGGCAAAGGAGCTTTCGGTTGTGCTGCCGATAAGCTTCTATGAGAGGAATATAAATGTGTACTATAATTCCGTTGCCGTGATAGATGCGGACGGAAGCATACTTGGTGTATATAGAAAGACACATATTCCGGATGACCATTACTATCAGGAAAAGTTCTATTTTACACCCGGAGATACCGGCTTTAAGGTGTGGGATACGAAATACGCGAGAATTGGTGTCGGGATATGCTGGGATCAGTGGTTTCCGGAGACTGCGAGGGGAATGGCGGTACAGGGGGCGGAGCTATTATTTTATCCGACCGCTATAGGCAGCGAGCCGATACTTGACTGTGACAGCATGCCGCATTGGAGACGCTGCATGCAGGGACATGCCGCCTGCAATATCGTGCCCGTGGTCGCCGCGAACAGGTACGGGCTTGAGAGCGTGGCACCGTCTAAGGACAACGGCGGTCAGAAATCAGAACTGCTTTTTTATGGATCGTCCTTTGTCACGGATGAGACAGGTGAGCTTGTCTGCCAGGCGTCGAGGGATAAGGAAGAGATTGTATATGGGCAGTCGGACCTCGATGCAGTGCGCGATATGCGCGACAGTTGGGGACTTTTCAGGGACAGGAGACCGGAAATTTATAAAAAGTTAATTTGACTTAATGGGTGATGAAGTGTATATTTTTCAGCGTATGTTACGTTAAATAAGAAAAAGCTGCCTGCCGTTACACAGGGCAGACGGCTTTTTGCTATCATTATGTAACCAGGCAGAGTAAAAGAGCAGATAGAATCTGAGCTGATTGTGCAGCAGACATCATAAAGCGGCTTTATAGAAAAGCCCTGATTTTTAACTCAAAATATTGTCTGCGGAAATGGAGAGAAGAATGCTTCAGTTAAAAAACATTGTCAAGGATTATGTGAGCGGCGACACCACCGTGCAGGCACTAAAGGGAATTGACATCACCTTCAGGGACAGCGAGTTTGTGTCGATTCTAGGACAGTCCGGCTGTGGAAAGACAACGCTGTTAAATATCATAGGCGGTCTTGACCAGTACACAAGCGGCGACCTTATAATTAATGGAAGGTCTACCACGAAGTATAAGGATTCCGACTGGGATACCTATCGTAATCACACAATAGGCTTCGTGTTCCAGAGCTATAACCTTATACCGCACCAGTCAGTTCTGTCCAATGTAGAGCTTGCGCTGACGCTCTCAGGTGTTTCTAAGGCGGAGAGAAGAAAAAGAGCCGTTGAGGTGCTTGAGAAGGTCGGTCTCGGCGACCAGATACATAAGAAGCCTAACCAGATGTCCGGCGGACAGATGCAGAGAGTTGCCATAGCGAGAGCGCTTGTGAACAATCCGGACATACTGCTTGCCGATGAACCGACGGGCGCACTCGATTCAGCCACGAGTATCCAGATTATGGAGCTGTTAAAGGAGATATCCAAGGACAGGCTTATTATTATGGTAACCCATAATCCGGAGCTTGCAGAGAAATATTCATCACGAATTGTAAGGCTTTTAGATGGCAGGATTACGGATGATACCATGCCGTATGAGCCGACGGACAGCAGAGTTACGGAGAATAACAAGGCTAAGAGGGTAAAGAAAAAGAAGGGCACATCCATGTCATTTTTGACGGCATTGTCCCTCAGTGCCAATAACCTTATGACCAAGAAGGGAAGAACGCTGCTTACTGCGTTTGCAGGCAGTATCGGTATCATAGGAATTGCACTTATTCTTGCACTTTCGAGTGGTTTCCAGAGCTATATAAAGAGGGTTGAGGAGGATACGCTTTCCTCATATCCAATAGCCATTGAGGAGGAGCAGGTTGATTATTCGAGCATGATGAGTGCCTTTATGGGGCAGCATGTCGGTGAAGCGTCCGAGAAGGAGGACGGAAAAATCTACTCCAACAACATTATAAGCGAGATGTTAAATTCCATGATGTCACAGGTTCAGGTGAATAATCTTGCAGATTTTAAGAAATTCATCGAGGACGGGAGTAACGGCTTTGATGAGCTTGTGAGCGATATTCAGTATGGCTATTCAACCACACTGAATATATATAAGGAGGACACCTCAGACGGAATAGTCCGGGTAAATCCAAGTACGGTGCTTGACACCATAGGGATGGGACAGCTTTCGGGAATGTCAGGTTCTTCAATGATGAGTTCGTCTATGATGGGCGGAGGCTCATGGGATGTGTGGAGCGAGCTTATCGGTAACAGGACCCTCCTTGAGTCACAGTACGATGTGATTGCGGGAAGATGGCCGGACGCTTACAATGAGATTGTTCTGATTGTTGACGAAAATAATGAAATCAGCGATTATGCGCTGTATGCACTTGGGCTTAAGGATCAGAATGAAGTGGCTGATACAATGACACGCCTGGCAAAGGGTGAGGAGGTTGTAAGCTATAAGACAGAGTATACCTATGAGGATATTCTTGATTTGAGATATCGTCTCATTGTAAATACTGATTTCTACAGCTACAATGAGGAAAATGACAGCTATACCGATGTGCGCGATGATGAGGACAGCTACAGGGCTGCCATTGCAGACGGAATCCAGCTTCAGGTTGTGGGTATTTTAAGACCGGATCCGGATGCTGTGACAGGTGCCGTGAGCGGTTCTGTAGGCTATACTAGTGCGCTTATGGAGTATGTAATCAATCAGATTAATGCGTCGGATATTGTCAAGAAACAGGCAGCAGCTCCTGAGACGGATGTAATCACAGGATTGCCTTTTACCAAGGATGGCGAGGAGGTCGAGATGGAGAACACCTTCGACATCACGACACTTACACCCGAGCAGCAGGCATATCTTGCTTCGCTGTCACAGGAGGAGCTTGATACGCTCATGGCATCCTACATGCAGCCGGCAACCTCATCTGCAACCTATGATGGCAATATGGAGGCATTTGGCGTGGCTGACCTTGAAAAGCCAAGCTCCATTATGATTTATCCTGTGGACTTTGCCTCAAAGGATATGATATCCGATAAGATATCAGAGTACAACGATGCTGTCCGTGCTGAGGGCAGAGAGGAAGCGGTAATCAATTATACAGATTATATCGGACTTATGATGTCCTCGATAAGCACCATAATAAATGCAATTTCCTATGTGCTCATCGCGTTTGTTGCGATATCGCTCGTGGTTTCATCGATAATGATTGGTATTATTACATACATTTCGGTTCTTGAGAGAACCAAGGAAATAGGTATCTTAAGAAGTATAGGTGCTTCCAAGCACGATATCTCCATGGTATTTAACGCGGAGACACTCATAGTCGGTTTCGTGTCGGGAGCTATGGGAATTATCGTGACCATGCTGCTGATTATTCCGATAAATGCCATAATTAAGAACCTCTCCGGCATATCGAATGTTGCCGGGCTTCCATGGCTGGCAGCACTTATTCTTGTGCTCATAAGCATGGCGCTCACGTTTATCGCTGGACTTATTCCGGCTAAGATGGCGGCTAAGAAGGATCCGGTTGTGGCACTCAGAAGTGAGTAAAGATGGGAAAAAATAAATTGAGGTAATAAAGTAGATAAAAGTAAAAGGTACGAACAGAATGAAGCTTTGAGGGGTCACTTCACTTCACTGTTCGTACCTTTTTACATGTAAGATCCGGGTATCAAAACATGTTCATTTTAAGCTCTAAGTGTATAGGACATGCGTTGACATCCGAAACATATGATGCTGGGGTCAAAACATGTGCTATAAACTTAGCATGTATAACGTATTATATTTATGCATATCACGACTTTTGGAAGAAGCTTAGATGTTCTTAGAACTCTGTTCACACACTAGCCAGAACCGGCACGGATGCCGGTTCAGAAGCAATGCATACAAGGATGTATGCTTGCTTCGGTGGCGGACGTATAGAAAGCCTATATCAGAGTTCTTAGAACATCTTGCTTCGTACAACGGAGCTGATATGCATAAATATAATACGTTATACACTCGTAAATTAAGTTGGCATGTTTTGACCCCAACATATTATCACACAATTAATGCGATTTACAAATGTTAGTTTATTTGTCCAATCATCATATAGGAAAATCAGTTTAAAATTCCCTTGAGCTTATTTATCGTGTCGTCCATTCTGTTGACCGTGTTATTGCGGCGGAGGGTTGATATAATCTTATCGTAATCTGCGTCCTCACGGCGCTTTTTTTCGGCATAATCTAATGGTATACCATTAAGGCGGTACATTCTCAGGCCGAAGGTACGGAGCGTGTCATAGTATCCTAGCAGCATTCTGAACATGACATTGCGGCTGGTAAATTCGAGTGTTCCGTCAAATAAATCACCGATTTCACGGCTTGGAATAATCTCAACCACCTCCTTGAACTTAGAATATAGGGAAGTGTCGACCTTGTCATCCGGTTCAAGCTTCACAACGATGAGATTATCCGCTCCTACAGAGGTCATAGGATATATAGGAACATTGTCCGCAAGACCGCCATCGCGGTATACATTTCCGTGGATAATCTCAGGCGGATAGATGTATGGCATAGCCGATGAGGCGAGAAGGAACTGTCCGGCATCATCGGGTGATACCTCACTGAGGCTGATGTATTCGACCTGCGGCTTCTCACTGAGACAGTCAATGCAGTCTGAACTGTATCTTGAAATGCTCACGTATGCCGGAATACGCGCACCGGCGAGCTGTTCGAGATTAAGGTACTTGTCAATAATATCTATAAGCCCATCGCGTGAGCATAGACCGGCTGTGAGTGTGCGTTTCACCAACGTATTGAGTGGACCTATTATTGTGTCATAGTTGATATCAAGAAACTGCTTTGGCATGATGGATGACCATATAGTCTTAGCCTTGTCAAATTCATTAAGTGATATAAGTGCGGCATTGAGAGCACCGGATGATGAGCCGGAAACAGCAATTAGATTCTTCTCAAGACCTATCTCACGAAGTGCCTGCCACACGCCGATTTCATACGCACCCTTGCCACCGCCTCCGGCGAGGGTAAGTGCCCATCTTTCACCCGATGAGAAATCATCCTTTGTGATTACAGGAGCGTTTATGTCCTCAAGTGTAATCCTGCGGCTGGCAGTGGAAGCCGCAGAGCCGGCAGAATTATTGACAGCTTCTATGGCAGCAGTATCCTCATGTCCGGTCATCTCCTTCCAGATTTTCTGTCTGGTTTCATTCTGTACCCTTATCTCATCATCGACCTCAGCCTCAAGCTGTTTTAATTTTTCAGATAAATCAATTTCACTCACTATCTTCCCCTCCAAAATTAAAGTTTATATAAGGATTCCGGTGTCAAAACATATTCTATAAACTTGGCGTGTATAACGTATTATATTTATGCATATCACGACTTTGGGAGAAGCTTAGATGTTCTTAGAGCTCTGCTAAGTCCCTAGCCAAAAGCAGCATGGATGCTGCTTTAGAAGCAATGCATACAAGGATGTATGCTTGCTTCGGTGGCGAACGTATAGAAAACCTTTGCCAGAGTTCTTAGAACATCTTGCTTCGGACAACGGAGCTGATATGCATAAATATAATACGTTATACACTCATAAACTAAATTGGCATGTTTTGACACCCGAATCCGTTTATGCAATTATCCATGCTATATGTTATTTATCTTCCGTATCCCACTTATCACATATAGAGATAATCTGGTCTGCGAACCTCCCCATATCCTTGTTGGCAAGACCATCGCTCTTTTTGACAATGGCAAGCAGCCTCTGTGCGGCGGCAAGAAGTCTTGCATATATTCCGGAAGCAGGCTTTGTCTTCTTCTCCACAGGAACCGGAACAGCCTCATACTCAAAGCTTCCATCGGCAAGATTGACTATCGTACCGCTATACGGCGCATAGGCTTTCTGACCATGCTCTATTTTAAGGCACTCTGTGAAAGCTGTTGCCGTAGCATCATCGCCATGCACAACAAATACTCTGTCCGGCTTTTTCTTAAATGCGCTTATCCATTCTATAAGTCCGTTCTTATCCGCATGACCACTTAAACCATTAAGTGTAAGAATCTCTGCACGAACCTCTATCGTCTCTCCGAACAGCTTAACCTCATCAGCCCCCTCCACAATGGCACGTCCTAAAGTTCCGACTGACTGATAACCGACGAAAAGCACTGTGGACTCCGGCCTCCATAGGTTATGCTTAAGATGATGTCTTATCCGGCCTGCATCACACATACCTGAGGCAGATATGATAACCTTCGGTGTCGTATCGAAGTTGATGGCCTTCGACTCCTCACTCGTAATCGAAAGATGCAGATTCTTAAAGGTCAACGGATTTATGCCGGACTTCACAAGCTCTGTTGCCTCAGCATCATAGCACTCATCCTTATTGTCCACAAACACTGCTGTGGCTTCAACCGCCATAGGGCTGTCTACATATACAGGAAAATCCGGAATATCCTTTATAAGCTGCTGTGCCTTAATCTGCCTGATAAAATATAGTATTTCCTGTGTTCTTCCGACCGCAAAGGACGGAATGACCACATTGCCGCCGCGCTTCAATGTCTTGGAGATAATGCTGGCAAGCTCCGATACATAATCAACCCTCTGTGCACTATGCAGTCTGTCACCGTAGGTGGACTCCATCACAACATAGTCAGCCTCATCCGTATATGCAGGATCCTTTATAAGAGGCTGGCGCTTGTTCCCGATATCACCCGAGAACACAAGCTTTTTCTTAACTCCGTTCTCTTCAAGCCACACCTCTATGCTCGCCGAACCAAGCAAATGTCCGATATCGGTAAATCTTATCTGTATTCCCTCACATACATCCACAAGCTCACCATACATACATGGAGTGAATCTCTTTATTATGCCATCGGCATCCTCCATACTATATAAAGGCTGTACTGCTTCAATAGTGCTGCTTCTTTTAGCTTTTCTGTTCTTCCACTCTGCCTCCATAAGCTGTATATGCGCACAGTCACGAAGCATGATGCTGCTAAGCTGTGTGCTGGCTTCCGTTGCATACACTCTTCCCCTGAAGCCTCTCGCATACAATAGCGGAAGCAGACCCGAGTGGTCAACATGTGCGTGTGTAAGAAAAACATAGTCAATCATTGCCTCTGATACCGGAAGCGGAACATTTTCAAATACATTTATCCCCTGCTCCATTCCATAATCTACAAGAATATGCTTTCCGCATGCTTCAATATAGTGACAGCTTCCCGTAACCTCATGATCCGCCCCGATAAATTCTAACCTCATAGCGACACCTCCCAAGCTAATCTGCATACTATAAATATATAGCATTTGCAGACTAAATATTATGCTTAAATTATAATATACATTTAGATAATTTCCAAGTAGTTTTTGTAATTTTCCGAATTATTTATATAATTTAGTAATCAATTTAATCATTGTTATCCAATGCCGAAGGAGGTTTCATGAAAAAAATCATTTATTTCGACAATGCCGCGACAACCGCTCTGCATACCGATGTGCTAAGTTCAATGACACCTTACTTTTGCGATGAATTTGCCAACCCTGCCGGAGCGTATAAGAGTGCCCGAGTCTCCGAAAACGCCATAAACCGCGCCCGCACTCAAGCCGCAAGGCTTATCGGAGCACGCCCTGATGAAATATATTTTACCAGCGGCGGTTCAGAATCGGACAACTGGGCTATCAAGAGCTTCTCAAGAAGCATAAGAAAAAAACGTATGGGAGCCTCATGCCACATTATAACCACCTCAATTGAGCACAATGCTGTACTTAACTCATGCAGAACGCTCGAATCCGAAGGCTTTACAGTGACATATCTTCCCTGCGACAAATACGGATTTATCCATCCCGAAACACTTCAGGCAGCAATCCGGGATGATACCATTCTTATCTCTGTAATGGCTGCCAACAACGAGGTCGGCTCTATACAGCCCCTCAAGGCAATAGGCCAGATTGCCCGACGCCATCAGATAGTGTTCCACACGGACGCGGTTCAGGCTTACGGGCATATTCCTATTAACGTAAACGAATGTATGATAGATATGCTAAGCATGAGCGCACACAAGCTTCATGGTCCTAAGGGTGTCGGCTTTTTGTATATCCGGAACGGTCTTGAACTGCCATCTTACATTGATGGTGGTTCACAGGAAAATGGGCATCGCGCCGGAACCTCAAACGTCCCGGGAATCGTCGGTCTTGGCAAAGCATGTGAAATAGCGGCGCGAAACATGCAGAAAAACATCAACAGCATGACAAGGCTTAGAAACCGGCTGATTTACCAAATAAGGCAGGGACTTCCAAATGCCGTTCTCACAGGTTCCGAACAGATGAGACTTCCAAACAACGTATCCTTCTGCTTTCCTGGCGTGGAATCAGCACAGCTTCTTTCAATACTTGACTCCCACGGTATCTGCGCCTCTGCCGGAAGTGCATGCTCAACAGGTGCCGCCGGTCCATCCCATGTACTCATAGCAATGGGAATTGACTACAATCTTGCCGGCGGCTCACTGAGACTTACCCTGTCCAGTGAAAACACTATGCAGGAGGTAGATTTTGTGGCGGAAACGGTTATAAAAACAGTGAAGCGGCTCAGTGTATAAAAGATGGGAGGGATGTCAAAACATGCATATTTAAGCCTTAAGTATATAAATATTTATGCATATCAGCTCCGTTGTCCAAAGCAGGATGTTCTAAGAACATCTAAGCTTCTCCCAAAAGTCGTGATATGCATAAATATAATACGTTATACACAGCCAGATATATACGGCATGTTTTGACACCCGAATCATTCATCTGAAAAAATCTGTCATTAACTTGTATACTAGTTGACAATAGTATTTTACATGTTATAATAAATTACAACAGTGATTGCAAAACCGGATTATCAGACCGGACAACACGCATTGCTGCACAATCACATGATAAACACAAAAAGGAGGCATTACATTATGCACATGACTTTCCGCTGGTACGGTGAAGGCAATGATACCGTAACCCTGGAGCAGATACGCCAGATTCCCGGTGTCGAGGGAATCGTATGGGCACTGCACAACAAGCAGCCCGGTGAGATATGGGAGCCTGACGAGATTCGCGAGGTGACAGACCACATAAAGGAGTATGGCTTCAATGTTGATGTTGTTGAGAGTGTCAACGTACACGATGATATCAAAATAGGGCTTCCTACAAGAGATAAATACATAGAAAACTACAAGCAGACACTAATGAACCTTAAAGAAGCCGGGGTAAAGGTTGTCTGCTACAATTTCATGCCGGTATTCGACTGGACAAGAACCGACCTTTTCCATCCTGTAGGTGACGGCTCAACAGCCCTCTACTATGAGAAGGACAAGATTATAGATGACCCTAAGGAGATGGCAAAGTACATCCTCGAAAAATGTGAGGGCTTTACCATGCCGGGCTGGGAGCCTGAGAGAATGGCTCACCTGACCGAACTTTTCGACGCCTACAAGGATGTCACCAAGGAAAAGCTCTGGGATAATCTCAGGTACTTCCTCGAAGCACTCATGCCGACCTGCCGCGAATGCGACATCAAGCTGGCGATACATCAGGATGACCCGCCTTGGGATATCTTCGGGCTCCCGCGTCTTCTTGTCGATGAGCCTTCTATTGACCGCTTTCTCAAGATGGTTGATGACCCATATAACTGCCTTACACTCTGCTCCGGCTCATTAAGCTCCAACCCGAAGAATAATGTGGCAGATATAGTGAGAAAGCACTGTGACAGAATAGCCTTTGCACATATAAGAAATGTAAAGCACTTCCCTAACGGCGATTTTTCCGAAGCCTCACACCGTGACTGTGACGGAGATACCGGCATTCTCGATATTGTAAAGGCATACCATGACTGCGGATTTACAGGATATGTCCGCCCTGACCACGGCAGACATATCTGGGGCGAAAAATGCAGACCGGGCTACGGCTTATATGACCGCGCTCTCGGAATAATGTACCTTCTCGGCTGCTTTGACACTCTGGAAAAATTCGACAGCAAATAAAGGCTGTCTGAAAGTGTCTCCGCCTTTTCACACGCAATTTGTTTCCGGGCGAAAACAGATTGCTTTAATGGCATATCTGAAATCACATTGTTGAATTTCTTATGCTCTCTTCGCGATATTTCGCTCGGAAATGGGGATAAATATGGAATTAAATCTAGACGGAATAAAGGACGCCTCCCTCTGGAAGGGCTACAGGCTTCCTGAATATGATATAGTAAAAATGTGCAATACAACTAAGGACAATCCAGTGTGGCTTCACTTCGGTGCCGGTAATATTTTCCGTGCTTTTATCTGTGCCGCCGCACAGAAGCTGTTAAATGAGGGTGCAGCAGATACCGGAATAATCTGTGCTGAGAGCTCCTTCGGAACTGAGATTATCACTGAGTGCTACCGCCCGCATGACAATCTGTGTGTGAGTGTCACACTCAATCCTGACGGAAGCATTGACAAGGAGGTTGTAGGCTCTGTCGCAGAGTCCCTCACAGTTGCATACGATATGGACAGGATAAGCGATATTGTATGTGCTCCTTCTCTACAGCTTGTATCATTTACAATCACAGAAAAAGGGTATGCCATAAAGGACAGCTCGGGTAACCTCACCGACACAGTAAAAAAAGACATGGAGAATGGTCCTGACAGCTGTTCACACCTCATGTCCTTGCTCGCCGCACTTTGTATCAGGCGTTTTCATGCCTGCGGCAGACCACTCGCACTTGTATCGATGGACAACTGCTCACACAACGGTGAAAAGCTTGAGACAGCCATCACCACCATTGCGTCGGCGTGGAAGAATAATGGATTCATAACCGCAGAGGAGCTTGATTATCTTAAGACCTCAGTCTCATATCCGTGGAGCATGATTGACAAGATTACACCTAGACCGGACTCACATGTCGAGGAGAGCCTTGCGGCGGACGGAATCAAGGATATCAAGGCATTTGTGACACCGGGCGGTGTGTATGCGGCTCCATTTGTCAATGCCGAAAAACCAGAATATCTTGTAATCGAGGACGCTTTTCCTAATGGCAGACCTGCCCTTGAGAAAGCCGGAATCCTGTTCACAGACCGTGACACAGTCAACAAGGTTGAGAAGATGAAGGTATGCACATGCTTAAATCCTCTCCACACCTGCCTTGCAGTATACGGATGCCTTTTAGGATACACCTCTATTTCAAGTGAAATGGACAGTCCTGAGCTTAAGAGCTTTATCACCAGAATGGCTTATGATGAGGGCATGCCTGTTGTGGCAGACCCTAAAATAATCAACCCTTCCTGTTTTCTCGACGAAGTTCTCACCCAGAGACTTCCTAACCCATTTATGCCGGACACACCTCAGAGAATCGCAACCGATACATCTCAGAAGCTTCCTATCCGCTTCGGTGAGACTATAAAGCTCCAGCTTGAGCGCGGCACTGCAGGTGACTTAAAATATATCCCTCTTGTGCTGGCAGGATGGCTCAGGTATCTCCTCGCCGTCGATGACAACGGCAATGCATTCACTCCGTCAAGCGACCCTCTTCTTGCTGAGTGCCGGGAAGCACTTGCCGGAATAACTCTCGGCAGCCATGTCACAGAGGAGAGGCTTCACAGCCTGCTCTCAAACAGCAATATATTCGGTGTCAACCTCGAGGCGGCAGGGCTTTCCGGCAGGATAACCGGTTATTTTAATGAACTTATTGCCGGCAAAGGTGCAGTACTTGCAACGCTCAGAAAATATACCTCATAATGGGTTATTGAAATTTTTACAGAATTTTCATATAATGATGTCGGGGTCAAAACATGCCAACTTAATTTACGAGTGTATAACGTATTATATTTATGCATATCAGCTCCGTTGTACGAAGCAAGATGTTCTAAGAACATCTAAGCTTCTTCCAAAAGTCGTGATATGCATAAATATAATACGTTATACATGCTAAGTTTATAGCACATGTTTTGACCCCAACAGCATATAATAAGGAGTCGGAAAAGAACCTTCCGACAATACAAAATGGTGGTGGCAATCTGTCACCACCATTAATTATAAAGGATAATCTATGAATATCACACCAAAAAATGTCGATGAGACAGGGCGTGCCTACGCCCTCAGAATACTAAAACAGAATATCTCCGACACCACTCTAAGACCCGGAACTCTTCTCTCCGAAAATGAGCTGTCAAAAATGCTCGGTCTGTCAAGAGTGCCTGTACGCGAAGCCCTGATTGAATTATCAAAATCAGATATTATTGAGATACTTCCGCAAAGGGGCAGCCGTGTCGCACTTATAGACCTAAAGCTCGTTGAGGAAGCGGGCTTTTTTAGGCGCACGCTCGAATGTGCCGTTGTAAAGCTGGTGTGTGAAAAGGCTGCCGGAAAAGAGCTTTCGGACGATTTTGTGCTCGCGCTCAAGGCGAATCTTAACCTGCAGGATTTCTACCTTGAAAACCCTGTCCCCGATAAGCTTATGGAGCTGGACAATGAGTTCCATCACCTCCTCTTCTCATGCGTTGACAAGGAGCGCTGCTACAGAATGTGCTGCGACATGGGAATACATTTCGACAGGATACGCCATCTGGCACTGCACACGGTAAAGGAGCTTAAGATTGTCGGCGACCACCACGATATATTCTCTGCAATCCGTGATGGAGCTTCAGACAGAGCCTATGCACTTATGGCCGCACATCTGACACGTTTCGAGATTGACGAAAAGCTTATCAAAAACGAATACCCTGAGTATTTCGTCAATTAATGTCTAATTTTTACTGCCATTTATGTATACATATTCCCTGTTATTTCGATTGCATATCATTGAAAAGTTTTATATAATATCAGTATGTATTTAGCGGCTTTCTTTTGCTGCCCGTAAAAATTATATTTCATTTCAAGAAGGGAGAAAAACATGAAATTCGGTTACTTTGATGATGAAAACAGAGAGTATGTCATTACTACTCCTAAGACACCACTTCCTTGGATCAACTACTTAGGCTGCGGTGAATTTTTTTCATTGATGTCGAACACATGCGGAGGTTACACATTTTACAAGGATGCGAAGCTTCTTCGCCTGACAAGATACCGCTACAATGATGTTCCGAACGATATTAATGGCAAGTACTTCTACATAAAGGATGGCGATACCATCTGGAATCCGGGCTGGAAGCCAACAAAGACACCACTCGACAGCTATGAGTGTCGTCACGGAATGGGTTACAGCCGTTTTACTTCTTCTAAGAACGGACTTAAGGCTGAGATGCTTGCCTTCGTTCCTATGAATGACAATTGTGAGGTTACACGCCTTATCCTTACTAATTTATCCGATAAACCGAAAACCTTTTCGGTATTTTCTTATGTTGAATTCTGTCTCTGGAATGCAGATGATGACTCAAGAAATTTCCAGAGAAATTTAAGCACAGGTGAGGTTGAGATTGACGGTTCCACAATATATCACAAGACTGAGTACCGTGAGCGCCGCAACCATTACGCTGTCTACTCTGTCAACCACCCTATCGATGGCTTTGATACTATCCGCGATGAGTTTTTAGGTGCTTACCGTGGTGCACATGAGCCTGAGGTTGTTGAGCAGGGACATTCTAAGAATTCCGTTGCAAGCGGCTGGTCACCAATCGCTTCACAGCAGATTAACCTTACTCTCCAGCCGGGCGAGAGCGAATCTCTTATCTACGTTCTCGGCTACATTGAGAACCCTCAGGATGAGAAATGGGAAGCTCCTAATGTTGTCAACAAGACACGCGCTAAGCAGATGCTTGCCCGCTACGCTACGGAGGAACTCTTCAATGAGGCTTTTTCAGACCTCACAGAGTACTGGAGCAATCTTCTTTCCAAGTACGAGGTCGAATCCGATAATCCAGAGGTTAACCGCATGGTTAATATCTGGAACCAGTATCAGTGTATGGTAACCTTCAATATGAGCCGTTCCGCTTCATACTATGAATCAGGAATCGGACGTGGAATGGGCTTTAGAGATTCATGTCAGGATCTTCTTGGCTTCGTTCACCTCATTCCGGATCGTGCAAGAGAGAGAATAATTGATATCGCCTCCACACAGTTCGAGGACGGAAGCGCATACCATCAGTACCAGCCCCTCACCAAGAAGGGCAATTCCGATATCGGAAGCGGATTTAACGATGACCCGCTCTGGCTCATTGCCGGCACAAGCGCTTATGTGCGTGAGACAGGTGACACAACCATCCTCGATGACATAGTTCCGTTTGACAATGACGTAAGCAAGGCTAAGCCGCTTATGGAGCACCTTAAGCGTTCATTTGATTACATAGTAAACCATAAGGGTCCTCATGAGCTTCCCCTTATCGGACGTGCGGACTGGAATGACTGCCTGAACCTCAACTGCTTCTCAGAGCACCCAGGCGAATCCTTCCAGACCTTCGGACCATCTGAAGGTCCTGTCGCTGAATCGGTATTCATTGCAGGTATGTTTGTAAAATACGGCAGGGAATATGCCGAGCTATGCTCATTAAAGGGCGATGAAGCTGAAGCTGAGCGCGCACTCAGGGAAGTTGACATCATGTATGATGCCGTCTTAAAGAGCGGCTGGGATGGTGACTGGTTCCTTCGTGCCTACGATGCTTACAGCCACAAGGTTGGTTCTAAGGAATGCGAGGAGGGACAGATATACATTGAGCCACAGGGCTTCTGTGTACTCGCAGGCATCGGTGTCAAGGAAGGTCTTGCAAAGAAGGCTCTCGACTCCGTAAAGGAAAGACTTGATACCAAGTATGGTGTCATGATTTTACAGCCTGCATATACAAGATACCACCTTGAGCTTGGTGAAATCTCCTCCTATCCACCTGGATACAAGGAGAATGCCGGTATCTTCTGTCATAACAATCCTTGGGTTTCCATCGCAGAGACCGTTATCGGCAGAGGCGACAGAGCTTTTGAGATTTACAAAAAGACATGCCCTGCATATATTGAGGACATCAGCGAAATACACCGCACAGAGCCTTATGTATACTCACAGATGGTTGCAGGTGCAGATGCTAAGTTCCACGGAGAGGCTAAGAACAGCTGGCTCACCGGAACAGCAGCGTGGACCTTCGTCAATATATCTCAGTATATACTCGGTGTATACCCAACACATCAGGGACTCAGCATCAACCCATGTGTTCCTGAGGGCTTCGGTGCTTTCAAACTTACAAGAAAGTTCCGTGAGGGAACATATCATATCACTGTCAAGAATCCTTCCAATGTACAGAAGGGTGTTAAGAGCATGATTGTTGACGGCAGGACTGTCGATGGCTGCGTAATACCTTATGTAAAGGGTCAGACAGAATATAACGTAGAAGTAGTTATGGGCTAAGCCTTCTGCATAGAATAAGCCTTCAACACTTTTCCAATGACTTTATAAAGCCACAGATGGACTATGTAAATTTGTCTGTCTGTGGCTTTAATACTTGAAAAATAGTCTGAAAACTATTATAATCTTTATATAAATATGTCCGGTATTACATTTTCACACCCGACTTAAAAACACTAATAAATAAAGGAAGGAAGTATATAATATGCGTTTAGTTACACGTTCCGATTTTGATGGGCTTGCATGCGGAGCACTTTTAAAGGAGGCAGGTATTATTGATTCATGGAAATTCGCACATCCTAAGGATTTGCAGGATGGTCTTGTGCCTGTAGATGAGAATGACTGCCTTGCCAATGTACCCTTTGTTGAGGGCTGCGGTCTATGGTTCGACCACCACTCAAGCGAGCATGAACGCAACGAGCTCAAGGGAAAATACAAGGGAGAGAGCCGTATCACTCCTTCATGTGCCAGAATTATATATGAATACTATGGCGGCAGGGAGCGTTTTCCTCAGTTCGATGATATGATGGAGGCAGTCGACAAGGTTGACTCAGGCAGCCTTACTATAGATGAGGTCATGAACCCTAAGGGCTGGATACTCATAGGCTTCCTCATGGATCCCAGAACAGGTCTTGGACGTTTCCGCCAGTTCACCATCTCCAACTATCAGCTTATGGAGAAGCTCATGGATGCATGCCGCACCATGTCCACTGAAGAGATTCTTGCCCTTCCTGATGTCCAGGAGCGAATTGAAGTATACAATGAGCAGACAGAGAAATTCAAAGAGATGGTTAAGAAGTACACACGCACTGAGGGCAATGTCATCATCACTGATTTACGCGGTGTTGACCCTATCTACACAGGCAACCGTTTCATGATATACAGCATGTATCCTGAGCAGAATATCTCCGCGTGGATTGTCAGCGGCCGCGGCGGTGCCGGATGTTCTGCTGCTGTGGGCTACAGTATATTGAACCGCACCTGCAATATCAATGTAGGAAGCCTCATGCTCAAGTACAACGGCGGCGGTCACAAGGCTGTCGGAACCTGCCAGTTCTCTGATGAGAATATGGCAGCAGAGCTTCCTAAGATGCTTGATGAGCTCTGCACACTTGCGAATGCTTGAACAAAAAGCTTAAACAAAAAAATGCTGCCATCCGAACATGAAGCTTAAGCTTCATGTTCGGATGGCAGCAGCTTTTATTTTAACCTCTTTCCATTGAGAACCGCCTCTACAAGGTCATCCCCCTGATATACCAGCTTAAGTGAAAAGAACGGCTCATCCTCATCAAGCAGACGAAGAAATATCCTATCACCCTCCCACAGGTTGAGCTTTCCGACATCCGCCTTCTTAACCCATGCAAGAACACCCTCATTGCACTCCTTCATCGAACCATCCTGATTCGTCACACTGCCCTCAAAGCCATCCGCCGTGTAAAGGCTCATATACTCCGCCGGCTCATCCTCGAACACAAACGTCACAATTCCTCTGTATCTGTACGATGTAAGCCTAAGTCCTGTCTCCTCATATACCTCACGAAGCAGACACTCCTCAGGACTCTCCCTGTTCTCAAAATGTCCCCCGACTCCAATCCACTTATCCTTGTTGACATCGTTCTTCTTGGAGACACGATGAAGCATAAGGTATGAATCGTTCTTCTCAATATAACATAACGTGGTCAATGGTGATTTCACTGCGCTGTTCCCTTTCCTATGTGATATTTGGATTGTTACATCTTTAATGAAGCAGCTCTACTCTCTCCCCTGCCCTGCAGATTATGTTCCGCTCGCCCTTATGCTTCCCAAAAGGAAGCCTAAGCACCTTATTGATATCAGAATACGCATGCAGAACCGCGCTCTTAACATCCCCATTCTCCCAACTGATGTCAACAGAAGCGTTGCCGACTACACGTACTCCGTACAGATGACCGTTCTTCCATTCCTTCGGCAGGGCAGGGAGCAGGACTATCCTCTCCTCATTGCTCTGGACAATCATCTCCGCAATAGCCGCCGTTGCACCGAAATTGCCGTCAATCTGGAATGGCGGGTGCATGTCAAACAGATTAGGATATGTAGATGATGTAAACAGCTTGCAAAGGTTATCATATGCTGCTTCGCCGTCCCAGAGCTTGGCGTAATGATTTATAATCCATGCCCTGCTCCAGCCGGTATGACCGCCGCCATGCGAGAGTCTGCCCTCAAGTGTACGCCGTGCAGCCTCGGCAAGCTGTGGTGTTCCATCCATGGTTATCTGCGATGACGGATGAAGCCCATAAAGATGGGAAATATGCCTGTGTCCCGGCTCATACTCCTTGTAATCCTCACGCCACTCAAGAATTCTTCCATCACTGCCAATCTGTGTAGGAAGAAGCCTCGACAATGCGTCTTTAATCTGTGAATTGAGCTCGTCATCCACCCCAAGGATATCCGCTGCTTTTATGCATTGCGTGAACAGATCCCTTATAATCTGGTTGTCCATCGTGACACCTGCACCGTTAGCGCCCTTCTCACCATTCGGAAGAACATAGCTGTTCTCCGGCGATACAGAAGGACAGGTCATAAGATATCCGTCAACCTCTATCATAAAATCAAGGAAGAACTGTGCAGCCTCCCTCATTATATTAAAGTTCTCACGCAGAAATTCCTTATCCCCTGTATAGAGATAATGTGTCCACTGATGTGTGCACAGCCATGCAGCTCCCATCACCCAGTATGAACCCGGAATCCACAAATCCTGGACTGATGTCTCCCCCTCAATATTTGTATTGTGGTGCGCTACAAAGCCCCTGCACCCATACATGGTCTTAGCAGTCCTCTGTCCGTTAGGGAGCATCTTCTTTATCAGACTGAACAACGGCTCATGGCACTCCGACAGATTACAGTTCTCCGCAAGCCAGTAATTCATCTCTGTGTTGATGTTGATTGTATATTTGCAGTCCCACGGTGGAAGCATGTCCTTATTCCAGAGTCCCTGCAGGGTTGCTGGAAGTCCGCCATCCCTGCTGCATGAGATAAGAAGATATCTGCCAAAATCAAAGTACAGCTTAAATAGCTCGTCCTTCACGCTTCCTTCCTTCGCAGACTTGAGAAGCTCATCGGTTGTGTATGCAGCACTGCCAGAGGCGCTGTCCTTAACGGCATCGCAATTATCCTCATCACCTCCAAGTGAAAAATCAACTCTTGCAAACAGCCTTCTATAGTCACTTATATGTGCATCAAGAAGCTGGTTATATGACTCACCTGCCGCCCTGTCAAGTACCTTCTGCATCCTGCCCTTTAAAAGCCAAAGAGCAGCCTCGCTCTCCATAACCGCATAGCTTCCGTTATTGCCATTCTGCCTGTTCAGGTCACCGGCTGCCTCACTCTCCTTCAGTGTCTTAAGCTTCTCCGCCATTATATGTTCAAGCTCATCCTTACAATGGTATGTACAATCCGCCGCAATATAGAGCACTACCCTGTCTGCACCGGTGACAACCAGATATTCGCCAAGCTGTTCAATGCTTCCGCCATCCGCAACAGCCTTCAATGACACAGCGAAATCATATCCATGCTTTCCAAGATCACCATGAAGCACAATGGTGTCTTTTCCTATTCTGTCGACACCGTTATAAGCTCTCTCAGGTCTTGAGAACCTTGCCTCAAGGTTAATTGTTCCCGGTCTGTCAGACTCGATGCACATAACTATACAATCAGCAGGATGTGAGGCAAAGACCGTTCTTGTATAATTAACCCCTGCACAGGAAAAGCTCACATCTGCTGCTGCCTTCTCAAGGTCAAGCCTTCTCTCATAATTATAGATATCGCCCTCTATATTAAAATCGATGTATAAATCGCCAAGAGTCTGATACGGATGTGCACTCTCCGGACATCCCGACATGGTAAGGCGCATCAGTCTCTCCGCCTTTGATATCTCACCATCCAGCAGAAGCTGTCTTATCTTCGGAAGATTCCTAAGTGTATCAGGGTTATCCCTGTCCATCTTTCCGCCATACCATATACTCTCTTCATTGAGCTGGATATGTTCATTCACAGCTCCACCGTAAACCATTGCACCCATCCGTCCGTTTCCCAGCGGAAGAGCCTCCTCCCACACTGAAGCAGGACTATTATATAACAAACCCGACATAACCTATCTCCATTCTGCGTTCCTCATCCCATGCTTCCCATGATACTCAACGCCATTTTTAATTTTCCTTCTTTTCGTTCTGCCACTCCACAAGGTCAGCAAGTGTTATGTTATCCACCACATTATCGACAGCATCGTTTATCTTCTGCCATATTCTCACCGTAACACAGCCATCTGCCCTGTCACATTCCACCGCACCATTCCCAACACAGCTAACAGGAGCTAAATCTCCCTCGGTTGTTCTTAGAAGCATGCCGACCGTGTAATCCTTTGGTTCCTTCGCAAGCATATATCCTCCCTGAGGTCCTCTTATGCTCCTGACATATCCCGCCTTATTCAGAACCGATATAATCTGCTCCAGATACTTCTCAGATATCTGCTGCCTGTCCGCTATATCCTTAAGGCTCACAGGCCTGCCCGATTTATCCGAAGCTATATCAAGCATAAGTCTGATTGCATATCTTCCCTTTGTAGATATCTTCATAAAAAAATCTCTCCTAAATCCATTCATAATTTTCATTTAATTATTTTCCGGCATCAAGCAGCTCCTCGAACTTCTGAACCGGCATCGGTTTATAATAGAAATATCCCTGTGCTCTGGTGCAGCCACATTCTAACAGAAAATTTTTCTGTTTTTCATTCTCCACACCCTCCACAATCGTATCAAGATTAAGCTCATTCAACATGGTAACTGTATGCTTTAAAATAGTTCTGCTCTTAGGATCATCTATATCATCTATAAATCCTTTATCTATCTTAATCTCATCTACAGGCTGGTCTTTGATCATTGTCATTGTTGAATAGCCTGTTCCGAAGTCATCCATGGAAATCGTAAATCCCCTCTGCTATTCTCCTTCCAAGAAAACTGAATACTCTTGTCCACACATACACGTCAACATCTATAATCAGCCCGTTCTTTTCCACCACAGGTATGAACTCACCCGGCGAAACCATGGTATTATACTTATACTTCCATCGTAAAGCTCTGTCATAAAGCTCCTGTTGGATTCTACATTATTCTCTGCCAGCTTGCGCAGTGAATAGATATAAAGCTCAAAATCCTTCCTGTCCATGTCAAATAGGTCTTCACATTTAGCATCTTTTATCTTGTCTAATCTCTCGTTGTCCATATACCCTCTTATATTCTGTCCGCCAACGGAACCATCCTCTATAAAATCTGATATATCACATACTTATGTATATTATACCATTTACAGATACAATTGTCATTCAAAAAAGCAGAAAACCGATTAAGGTTTTCTGCCCTTTCAACAATCCTATGTATACTTTTAATTACTGCTTCCTGTCGACACTTTGCGTGATCCGCTCTTCATAAGCTATGTGTTATATTATCTTGCCGGCTTATTTCTTCCGGCAAATGTGTTGAACCTGTCCGGTGTCCACACAGGCTCAATGCCCCTTGTGATATCCTCAACGGTAATCTCAGCGTCATTATTGTCGATGTCGATTATGGTATAGAGATCATTGCCCATTCCAAGCTCCTTCATATAGGAGAGCTGTCTGAGACCGTGGAATCCTGCCGCGGTTTTTATTTGCGCGTCCATTGTGAGGTGCTTCCGAAGCTGCCCTCAATGCTCATGGATATTCCTTTATCCTCCTTATGTCTGGATGTCTTTCGCTTCTCATTTAAGAGCTCAAGGAACTTATTTTCATCAATAGGAAGAGATACCGTCTGTCCAAGCCATGATGAGAGGTACATTGCGTTGGAAATCATCAGACCATTGATTCCCTCGCGTCCGTCTGCGACAAGCGGTGTTCCAGCCTTTATATGGTCTGCAAAGGCGTTTAGAACACCCACATGTTGTGGATTCTCGCCATCTGTTTCAACGTCCTTTACGGTAATCTTAGGCATCGCATAGCCAATCTGTGCTGTCCTGCACCATTCTCTTTCGTCCGATTCAAGCCGGTAGAACTTTATGCTATTGTAGTCACATACAAGCTTTCCAAGTGTTCCGGTTACCTCGAGACGGTTTGTGCCCGGTGCATCTCCTGTTGTGGTTACAAACACTCCCGTTGCTCCGTTTTCAAACTCCATATACGCAGTGACGTCATCCTCAACCTCTATGTCATGCCACTTGCCCTCATGGCAGAAGGCATGAATCTTAACAGGCATACCGAACATCCACTGAAGTAAATCAAGCTGGTGTGGGTCCTGATTGAGCAGCACCCCGCCGCCTTCGCCTGCCCATGTCGCTCTCCAGTCTCCCGAATCATAGTAAAATTGTGTCCTGTACCAGTCTGTCACAATCCAGTTGACGCGCTTTAGCTGTCCGATTGTACCATCCTCCACCATCTGCTTGATTTTGCGGTATACGCAGTTAGTTCTCTGGTTGAACATAAGACCGAAGGTCAATTCCGGGTGCTTATCCGCCTCTGCAATCATTTCCCTCACCTGCAAGGTGTACACACCTGCCGGCTTCTCACACAGCACATGCAGATTATTCTGCAATGCAAGAATTGTCAGCTCCGGATGCTGGTAATGCGGAACGGCAATCAGAACCGCCTCGCACACACCGCTTTTTATAAGGTCACTTCCTTCACTGAAAATCTTAGCCCCAGGAACCTTCTCTGCCGCCCATTCACGTCTGCATTCCCTTCTGTCCGCAAGTGCCGTTATCTCAATATCAGGACATTTTCCTGTGAGAATATTATCAATATGCAGACCTGCAATTCCACCAACACCTACTATACCAAGCTTTAACATTTTTTCTTCTCCTCTCTGCTACACTATTTTTTGGATAATCTTCTTTAACGCCTCACATGCCGCATGGAACGCAGTCCTTGAATCCGGATAGCTCTCCTTATGTAAAAGTGATTCCGACTGCAGCGAACCCAGCCCATTAAATATGTGAAGGTGCGGCTCAACTGTGAGTATAACCTCGCCGCTTCGCACCTTATCAACATCCTCAAGTATCTCCGGCAGATGTCCGTCACCTCTTCCGGCACTCACCACACTTCCATCCTCCTTCATGGCATCCTTTATGTGGAAATATGTGATGATGTCCTTATGAAGCCTGTAAGCCTCCAAAGGGTCAACTCCGCATTGGACATAGTTTGCAGGGTCAAACGCAACACCCATATCACCTCCGAAATGCTCATACAAATCCATACAGCGAGTATCTGTGTCGCCGTATATTCCTTTTTCATTCTCATGGACAAGCAAAACGTCATTTTTCCTTGCAAGCTCAACCATCCTCTCAAGCCTTCTAAACACCTCACCGCGATATTTTTCCGGCTCCTCACCCTGCGGAATATAAAAGCTGAACATGCGAATCCTGCTGCACTCTAATACCTTGCACACCTCCATCGACCTCGCAAACTTGTCAAAATGCTCGTCAAAAGAATCCATTATCCCTATCTTTCCATAGGGCGAGCCAAGCGCCGAAAGCGTGACATGATGTGCCTCCAGCTTTTTATGAATCCTCACAGCGTCCTCAACCCCAAGCTCCGAACAGTTGACCCCGTCAACGCCCCTCAGCTCTATCATCCTGATATTCTCCTGCGCCAAAGCCTCCAACTGCTCATCTAAACCCTCCGCCGCTTCATCAGCAAATGCAGATAATATAAATTCAGCCATAAAACCCTCCATTTTCACAGGCAGCCATTCCGTACCCTTAGGTTCCTGTATGTTTTTGTTGATTCCAGTTTAACTGCATTTTTTACTTGTTACCATACAATATATGCTTGAAACTATGTGATTACTGCTCTATAATTTATTTATAAATGCAGCCAAAAAAAAATTATAAAAGGAGCTACGCATGGACTACATCGCACACTATGAAAAATCCCCAAGAATGTGGTCACAGGGTCTGCATGCCCACGATGATTATGAGATATATCTGCACCTTAGCGGCGGAAGATTTTACTGCATTGATGACACTGTTTTCAAGCTAACCCCCAATCAACTGCTCATCATACCGCCTCTTCACATGCACGGCTTAGTCTGCGACCATGACCTCGTAAACTACGAACGCTGTTTCCTGTATCTGTCGCCCGGAATGCTTCGTAAATGTGGTTTTGGAAAGATTGATTTAATAGAAATTATTGACAACGCCTATAAGAACAATATGCTTGTCGGGACACTATCTGAGGAAAATGCCCGGCTTTTTCAGAAATATCTTAAAGAAATCGAAAAGGATTCCTGCGCAGACAGCCCGGCAAACCAATTGGACATCTACTCAAAAATCCTAAAAATATTATATATTATGGAGTTTTCCCTCGAACTATCTCACCATGAAACCTCTGTAGGTGTCCCGGACACACCAATGCACGATGTACTTCACTACATCAATGAACATTACACTGAGAACCTTACCATATCGTCAATCGGACAGCTTTTCCACCTTTCCGATTCATTTCTGTCGCACAAATTCAAGGAATACACCAACAAAGGAATCTACGAATATATTCTGTACAAAAGAATACTAAAGGCAAAGGAGCTGATGTACAGCGATATATCACTCACCGAAATTGCTTTTACATGCGGCTTTGGCGATTATTCCAATTTTCTGCGCGCCTTTAAAAAGATTACCGGAACATCGCCTAAAGAATACCGGCGCAGCTAGGGCAGGGCAGCGGGCTGTTTGGGACAGGGGTCAGACCCCATGTCCCAGTTCTGGGACACGGGGTCAGACCCCTGTCCCAGAATCCACATCAATATGGAACCAGTCGAAATCGACAAAGCCCTCCGTCTCCTCCTTGGCGTAGGCGAAAAGACCATATCTGTACCCCATGAAATCAGGCATATCATAGTTCATCTGCAGCTGCTCACCTATCTGAACCCAGTTTACATTGTCAATGCTGTAGTAAAAGTCTGCGATATCCTTCATGTCCCTGAAATCGCAGTGAATGCGAAGATAAATCTTATCCGCGTCCTTAAGCTCCTCCATAGCACAGCAGCGTCCCATGGCATCGTCCTTATTATCCGCCTTGCGCATCACAAGGTACTTCCTGCCGTTCTCCATAACCACGGCAACATAGCCGTACTGGCGCTGGAACACTGTAAGTCCTGCGGTCATTCCATCGGCCATGTTGGAAATATCCATAACCGTTGTGCCATCGCATACCGGACCCACTGTGCGGATTGTCAGGGTGTTGCGCGCAGTTCTGATACTTTCCGAAGTTCCCACAGGCTGTAAACGCAGATATCCCGGACGCTTTGTGAGGCTCCAGAAACGGTTATCAGGATTGTGGTTCCACTGCCACTGAAGCTTAAGATAGGAGCCATTAAGGTCATGCTCACCATCACCTACACAGGCGTCCTCCCTGTCATAGCAGCGATAGTCCGCAATACTGTTCTCAAAATCATCGTCCTCAACGAATTCCCCGACAGTCTCCTTCGTCCTAACAGGAAGCTCACTGATTACAGGCATTTTGTTGTACAGAAAAGGTGTGCCCTCCCCAAGATATGTACCGATTACCGGCCAGTCCTTAAGCTCTCCCTCCGTACCCCATTCCATAGGCGACAGCATAGGAATACGCCCCACTGAGCCTGTATCCTGGAAGATAAAGCAGTACCACTTTCCGTCCTCCGTGTCCACAATGCCGCCCTGCGCGATTCCGTTATTTTTCATATATACATTGTCATCCGCATCATAAAGATGTCCCACAAACACCTTCCTGCATGTCCAGTCACCCGCCGGTTCATCATCCCAGCGCCCAACTCCCGTAAGACTCCTGCTTCTCCAGCACAGCTCCTGTCTCTGCCACTGCTGCCCCTGAATCACGAAAATATAGTAATATCCGTTATGCTGGTACACATGGAAGCCCTCTCCCCATAAGCCCTGCTTAGGAGTTTCATAGTTGGTGTTGTGAAGCACAAACCTCTTGTCCCCATACTCAACAGTATGCTTGTCTATATCGACAAATAATTCCCTGTAATATATATCATGCGTTCCGATTCCATCTCCGCAGTCCTGTGAAAAGAAGATATATTTTCTTCCATCCGTCTCATCGAACAACATTCCGTTGTCATAACACATCTCCGGGAAGGTTGTGCGGTACCAAGGTCCTCTCTCAATATCTTCTGTCATAAAAATATATGTTTTCTGTGTGGAATTACATGTAAATGCTACAAAATACCATCCTGTAGCAGAATCCTGCCTGAGGCTTGCCGCCCATGAACCAATGGAATAGTCATCCTCCCCATTCTTCAGACAATATCTGTCCCCATCCTCAAGAATCTGATACACATAATTCACCGTCGCCCAGTGCACAAGGTCATACGATTTCATAATCGGCACTCCCGGTGACAAATGCATTGTCGTGCTTACCATGTAAAACGCCTGCCTGCCCTCCCTATCCTTAGAGCGTATGATATCCATATCCGGCACATCCGCGTAAATAATAGGATTGCGATAAATGTTCTCCTCATTCATATAGCTGCCCATACCCTTTCTACCGTTTTTTATTGTAGCCCCATGAAAAATATATATGGCACTGCGCCATCTTTTGTTTTAAATGTCGCAACACTCATAAATATATGCTATTATAATAAAATATACAGTCAAAAACAAGCAATTTAGCAATAACTGACTGCAATTTAGCAATAAGTGACTGCAATTTAGCAATAATTGACTGAAACCTTCCACATTTTTTTACGGGTATATATATAAAGGAATTGTGAAACGTACATTTGCAAAAATACACAACGTCCGTCTGTCACACTAAGTTTCGCAATTACCTTTTATATAGAAAAAGAAAGGAGGTATCACCATGACAGACCCGGAGATTGTTTCGCTATACTGGAAGCGCGATGAGAGCGCGATAAAACATACCCAGAGTAAATACAACGCCTATCTCACCAGGATTTCCTACAATATCCTCGCCAATTTGGAGGACTGCAGTGAAGCTGTCAATGACACCTATCTTGCCGCATGGAATTCCATGCCGGACAACAGACCGGAAGTCCTCTCGACATACCTTGGTAAGATAACAAGACAGCTCTCCATCGACATTTTCCGCAAAAGGAAAAGCAAAAAACGCGCCGGCTCGGAATATGCCATCTCATTTGATGAGCTTGAGGAGGTCATCGCTTCATCCGGTGAGCCTGAAAAGGAATTGGATTCCAAAATGCTGATAAGCACTATAAATAACTTTCTTCGCACGCTCCCCGAAGCTGAGAGGAATCTATTTATCGGAAGATATTACTATTTTGATTCGCTAAAATCTGTTGCCGGATATTGCAAAATGAGCGAGTCCAATGCGAAAACACTTCTTTTCCGCACCAGACAGAAGCTTAAGGCGTATCTTGTAAAGGAGGGTTTCATATATGAATAATGACAATCTGATTGACGCAATCGGCCATGTTGACGATGCTATGCTTGAATCGGTAAATAAACTCAGGACACGCAAAAATAAAAACCAAATCATCCGTATCCTAGGCGGACTTGTGGCTGCCGGTCTGATATTTGGAATATCTCTGTCCGTTGGTATCCATAACAGAATATCGAAGGCTTCCGACACCACAATAGTCAACATCGGCGGCATTGAGCGCCGCTACAAGGCAGACATCTCAGTACTGCCCAGTGAGCTTGGAATTACCTACAGGTGGGAGGACCGCACTGTAGCTGAGCAATACAGCCGGTTGGACATAAACGATGGCGATTTCACCACAGCATGCAGTGAAATAGACGCTTCAAAGCTTGATAAATCAATCGGCGTATACACTGCCTCCGGCTACGATGACTATACCGGCACGGAATACACCCGTCCTGTAAATGTATACTCTGTAAGAGGTATCTCCGAAGATAGAATCGTTGCAGCGGAATTGGATTCTAAATACTACATTTACAAGAATAACACCTACAACCCACCCGGGAACCTTGGACAATTATTTGATGAGGCGAATCTGTGGGAGAACCTTAAGCTTGATTATTTCTACGATACCAAAGATTATATTGAAAATGGAAGTTACAGCCTTAATGGCTCCGGATATATATTGGAGGTTCTTTCAGAATGTAAGGATGCCGGATATGCCGGGAATGACAGCCAGACATTCGATTATAAAAATCGCATTGATTTTTCAATCACCTTGGATGACCTTGGGGTCTATATGCGTGGCCTGCAAATCAATTCGGAGGGCTATCTCCTGACGAACATCTTCGATTATGGATATATCTACAATATAGGTGCCGAAGCCGCTAAAAAGATAATAGCTTACGCAGAAAAGAATGGAACCCCTGCAGCCCCTAAGCCATACTGCTATTATCTTTCCGGAATCGTGACCGAGTTAACCGAAGATTATCTTATCATAGATGATTCCATAAAATGTGCAGATGCCTCAGACGGAATACTCTTTAAGATACCTCTCGATGACATACATGCCAGCAGAGGCGTAAAATACCGCGATATTAACATCGGCGACATAGCCGTTGTCAGCTTCCGCGGCAACGTAGACACGCAGGCAGACAATACAGTCACAGGTATAGTCGAAATCGATAAGGGCAAGCTCTACAATGGCAATATTCTCGTGGATGAATAAGCCTTGGGACAGGGACCAGACCCCGTGTCCCAAGGGCTGGGACACCGGGGTCTGGTCCCTGTCCCGGCTACAGCTTCATCAAACAGGCGAAGAAACATCTCCTCATCCACATCACTCATTTCTCTTATATTTTTATATATGATTTTTGGGATTATGTCTATGCTTTGCTCCGTGACATGACAAAAACGCCATGTAAGATGCAAGAACACCCCATTACTGACATTAAAGTCTGTAACAGGGTGTGTAAATTATTCCGCATTTGCTTTGTTTTCGGCAATATATGACAGCTCAAGAAATGCTGTATTAAACACCGCAAAAATAAGAAGATATATCGGCATTATCCATATTCCGATGCCCTGCTGCAGCTTTCCGAACAGCATCGGCATTAAGGTGCTCCCGACATAAGCCGAAGCCATCTGAAGCCCTATAACCGCGGCACTGTATTTTCTGCCGAAGTTGTTCGGAGCCATGTGCTGTATGGCAGGGTATATCGGTCCCATTCCGGTGCCGATTATGACAAAGCCGGCCGCCGCCGCAATATATCCGTCTACCGGCAGGAACACAAGAATAATTCCAACAAGCTCGACTGCCGCTCCGATACGGATGAGCAGCTTGTCACCGAGCTTATTCGAGACAAAGCCCGCGAGCAGCCTGCCAAACATAAGTCCGCCAAATATAAGTGAGCCGAACGCTGCGATGAGCCCGTCGGTCATGCCCGATTTTGTCCCCGCAAAATAGCTTGATGTCCATAAAAAGCAGGTTGCTTCGCCGGAACAGTACGCAAAGAACGCTATGAGCGTCAGAACAACTCCCGGAACCTTCAGGCTCTCTGCGATACCCGCGCTGTGTTCTTCCTTCTCATCTTCCTGCACCTCATTCTTTTTCCAGAGCGGAAGTGAAATTATGCAGACAAGCAGTATTGCAATCTGGAGGTACGCCGTCCAGCGATACCCCTCGTTCCAGCGTGCACTTTTAAGTGCCGCAGCCATGATGTTCGGGCTTATGACCGCTCCCACGCCGTAAAAGCAGTGCAGGAAATTCATAACCGAGCCCGAGTAATTATTCGCCACATAGTGGTTAATTGCCGAATCTATCGCACCCGCTCCGAGCCCGTATGGTATGGCAAAAATAAAGAGCATCCAATATTTTGATGATATTGAAAATCCGCACAATCCGAAAATCGTGAGCAAAATCGAGCATATTACAATCCACTTTGTATGTATTCTGCTTATAAGCTTCGGGCTCATTAGTGCTGATATAATTGTCATAAATGATATTGTCATAGAGACATATCCGGCATACGACGACGGCACGCCAAAATACACCTGCATGGTCGGCCAGCCCGAGCCAAGCAGCGAATCCGGAAGACCAAGACTTATAAAAATAAGATATATAACCGCTATCAGTAATGAGCCCATCTTTTTTACTCCATATAATTAATCTATTTATAACCTACAATGACCGCATAATCCGGTGAAAAATAATCATTGCTGTCACTGCTTAAGCCGCTCGCCTTCAGGGCCTGCTCAAACGTGATATCCTTGGTATTGCTTAACACAAGATATGACACCATTTTTGCCGCGCTGTTCGGCTTTCCCGTAATTTCCAGTCTGTATCTGTATGTATAATCACCAACAGACCACATGCCGTTATTCAGCGCACTGTATTCCGTGTAGATTATATATTCTCCGTTCTCTCTTTTCTGTTCAAGCTCCTCGCTCGGCGTTACCTCATATACCGCAGCCACCGAATAATCACCCTCATTTGCAGATGTTTTCGGACTTGTAAGAAAGCACACCGCTGCTGCGACTATTACAATTATCGCCGCGATGCTCACCCAAAAGCCCGGCTTTTTATAGTTTAAGACGGATTTCACTCTCGTCTTAACACCGACCTCACCGAAGGTAAGCGGACATGCTGCCGGCATTTTCCTGTTCACACTGCAAAAAAGCAATGTCTGTGAATAATCCGCTCTCTGCTTCGCAGTATAATCCTTCACAACCTTCTCATCGCACGCGAGTTCAATATCCTTGCAGAACACCTCATATCCGAGCCATATAACAGGATTGAACCAATGAACCGCAAGAAGCAGGAAACCAAGCGGCTTTACGATATAATCCTTCCTCTTAATATGTGCCTCCTCATGAGCAATCACATTCTCCATATCGCCCTCACTCATGTTAAAAGGCAGATATATCCTCGGCTTAATGATTCCGAAAACAAAAGGTGAAGCAACATTCTCACTCTGAAATATATTGTCTCTGAGAAGCACCGCCGTTGCAGTCCTATTCTTTATCCGAATATATCCGACCGCGGTATAGACAAACAGTACCGCAATTCCGGCAAGCCATACGACAGAAAAAATCCCGTTCGCAAGAAACTTTATTACATCGTCAGCGCCAATATATTTTTCATTGCTTATAGCCTCATAACCCGAATTATTGTTATCAAAATCAAGTTCAGAATCAATAATAACATTATTAACACCGTTGTCAATGCCTGAATTTCCATCATCGGAAATATCTCCTGCATTTGAGATAATTCCCGCGTCCAAAGCATCACCAACCTGCAGCGTACCTGCAAAGCTTGGAATTAAACCGACTGCACTTTCCACTGTAACCGGGCATACAAGGCGGAATGCGGCTATACTCCAAAGGAGCACTGTAATCCACTTCGGTGCCTTTTTTAACGGAAGCCTTAAAAGCAGTACCGCCAGCACAATAACTCCTGCTGATACACTCATACCGACAACATTTAAGAAAAGTTCACTCATTTCGCGCCCTCCTCTCTGAATCTGTCAATCATGCCCTGAACCTCATCAATCTCCTTCTCCGACAGCTTATGATGCTTCGTAAATGCTGCAATGAACGCCGGAAGCGAGCCCTCAAAGGTCTTCTCAACCATCTCGTCAATCTCCGCCGCCTGCACCTCATCCTTGGTAACAAGTGAAGTGACAACCGTGTTCTCGTTCTTCAATATGCCCCTCTCGGACAGACGCTTGATGACAGTGTAGGTGGTGGTCGGCTTCCAGCCAAGCTGTTCCTTGCACAGCTTCACCAGCTCACTGCTCTTAACCGGCTCGTTCTCCCACAGAATCAGGCAGAAACGATACTCGCTTTCAAATACCTTGGGTGTACTCATAACATGCTCTCCTCTCTGATGTTATATTTAACTACGGTAAATTACTCTAATGTGTTAGAGTTCTTACCTATACTCTAATACATTAGAGTTGAGATGTCAAGCAGATATTACGGCAGCAATCCAATTTTTTATATTTTTTCACATTCACTGAATGCAGGACGCATTCTTTCAATTTCACCACGACTGATTTCATATTTCTTTGCAAGTAACTGCCAATTCTCTTTGACTGTATTTGCTATGTTCTTTACCACCTCAAAAGCCTTTTTTTCATTCAATCCATAAAATGGTGCCGCGGCTACTGCCAGCCTGAAATTTATACTTGAATTATCGTTGTCTACATTCAAAGACAAATATTCACCATATATATCAGGGTTCACATCATAAAGCGGAGACAGCTCCCATCCTGTATCAGACAGTATAAAACCATGATTTCTAAAATGGTCATCTGTGTTAGACACTGCCATGCTGAACACAATCCGCTTCCATAGCTCCTGTAAATCACGCTGTGGCTTTGCACCATTTGCTTTCAGGAAAGATACTATCTCAAGATAACTGCTTCCATCTGAGGCATTTGCTCCGTCCATTTTCCCCAACATTGTCATTGCAGACGAGAAGTGAATCCGCTTCTCTCCATCCCGGTCAAATCGTTTTACCAAAAATGTGGTTCCCAGTTTAGAAAATTTCACAGCTTCCGCTTTCGGGACATTCAATCCACACATAGCTGCCAAGTCATGAACAACCATCTCCCATGCCCCTGAGTTAAAATCATCGTGTCTAGACGGAAACTTAGCTATCCACAGCGAACCATCAGGTGCCATAACTGATGCTTTTGGTCTTGCCCCACCGAGCGATGAACCGGGTGTCAATAGCAGTCTTAACCACTTTTCATTTGAACCCGTATCATCACCTTCAAATGCAATCGAAGCCTGTTCAAGTTCTCTAAGCGATGTCCACGGCGGTGTCGCATATTCTTTGTCAAAGGAAAGAAAATCTCCGTCCAAATCAGTTTTAAAACGCAAGCCGCCCATTCTCGCTTCATCATATACCCCCAGCAGATAATCGCTCTCTGACAGCTTTCGTGGCTTTTCTCCAGCCGCCTTTGCCCGAAGCTCCTCTCTTCTATTCATCAATCTTCTGCCCCATCTGTCCGGACATGAATCAGCAAATACACCGAAAATGTTCTTATCGTCATTTATATATTGTCTGCCCTTATACAAATGCAAATCAGGATCTAACATCATATATCCGTTTTCAAGCCAGCTCTGCTGATATTCAAATGAATAAAACTCCTTTCCCCGCATCTGAGAAACATAAATCGTGCCGATTAATTCATTATGAAAAGGCGGAAAATTGGCAAATACATATATAACTTTTTCTTTCTCCATAAATCTACTCCCTCTTAGATATACGTTTTCTCACAGGCAGCTCCAAATCCTGTAACTTTCTTCCAAGCTCATCATCCTTTGCAACCAGCAGCAAATCCTTGTCCATATAATTGAGTGCATGAAGCACAGCCGCATAACACCCGATAGCCACCGATGGTGCTCCCTTCTCAATCGAAACCAAGGTTGCTCTGCTTATTCCAGCTCTTTCGGCAACCAGTTCCGCTGTCAGCTTTCTCCTCAATCTTGCATATTTTATTTGTAATCCCATCTGTTCAAGTATTTCTTCTGTTTCAGGTAATAATATAATTGATTTCTTAGACATAGTGCATTCTCCTTACGTCAATAATATTATACATTATTCTAGTTTTTGTCAATTTTATTAACATTATTTATTATTTTACACAAAAACCCCCGCAGACCGTATTCCAGCCCGCAGGGGGTCCATATTCAAAGACATCATCCGCAATACTTGTCACACTGCTCGAAATCGTGATGGAAGTCAGATTGTCACATTCTCAAGGCTCTTGCAGCCCGTGAACGCACGCAATTTTATCTTTGTCACGCTGTCGGGAAACATATTATGAGAAACCTTGACAAAATTGACAACCTTCCCACCATCAAACGCCCCAAACGCGGTCTGGTCTTTTCCCATGTGTAATGCCACATCTGCTGCAATTTCACGGCACTCATTTAGCGACCAATTCTCCTCAAACTCCATCGGCAGCAATATTCACCGACCGTCAACATTTCTCGAGCATTCCCTCACCTGTTGATGTCTCATAAAATTATCCAGCGAGTATTTGTCAAAATTTTTACTGTCCAAGGTTTTCATGAATCTTACCTCTCTATCTATAAACCTGCTTGTGACGCTTATCGTCTGCCATCACTCTCCGGCAGCAATGTAACAAAATAATAAATAATTCCAAATACAGCTATGCTTCCCACCATAATGCCAAGCATCTGATTTACACTTACCACATTTCCATGAAATACCGGATTGCAATCAAGAGTGTCTCTTATCGCTTCAACCATTTCAGCCGGATAATGTTTTCTCTCCATCTCCTTAAAAACTCCGTGAAGCATATGATTCTTAATCAATGAAGTGGCATATGTACTCGGAAGATAAGACAGCACCTTCTGAAGACCTGAACCAAAATTGGAAATCGGCATATAAGCACCACATATAAAACCATATCCTGCGCTGACAATTGTACCCACAGCCGAAAGCTGTCCCTGTGTTGTCAACGGAAAACTAATGATACTTGAAAGCGTACTTCCAAACAGGACGAGCAATATCATATCAAATAAAACCCATAATACATCTGCTGTATTCATATACCATCCCATTTTAAGCAGATATCCCAGGCATAATACAAACGCAAGTCCATTGACCATCAATGAATTAGCTACTGTTGACAGGAAATATCCTAAATAAATTTTCCCCTTGCTGACAGGTGAAACATTAAAATCCTTCCTTGTTCCATTTGCCTTGTCCTGCACCATAGTCAGATTCACACAAAATGTTACAGTGATACAGCTCACTGCCATAAGTGATGCTGTCAGTTGTGCCGCCACGGTTCCATTGATGAGTTTATCCGAAATCGTTATCATATCCGGAATCGCTGCTGTAAAAGAATCTCTGAAAACCTTTGCAAGAAATGTAGCATACAGAACAATCAGAATGACCGGTGTGATCATTGATGTAAACAACATCCCTTTATCTTTAAAAAACAGTTTCCTGTTCCTGTTCATTAATGCCAATACTGTTCTCATCAGTGTTCACCTCCAAGCCTTTTCCCTGTTACTGCAAGAAATACATCATCCATACCGCCTTTTACTACCTCATAATCCCTGAACAGTTCCTGATGTTCCACAATAAGCTCCGTAGCTTCCTGCGTATTACTTACTTTTATCTGATATCCGTCACGAATTTTTTTATATTCTCTGTTCAATGCCTTTATTTCATCTTCGGAAACACCATAAACTGACACTATATCCTGTACATAATCATTTTTAAGTTCAAACGGTGTACCTTGTGCTGCAATACTTCCTTTGTCAAGAATCACAACATACCCGGCATTAGCAGCCTCTTCCATATAATGTGTAGTCAGAAATACTGTCATATTTTCGGTTTTCTGAAGTTTCTCGATAACCTTCCAGATTAACTGCCTTGTCTGGGGATCAAGCCCTGTAGTAGGCTCGTCAAGAATCAAAATCTCCGGTCTGTGCAATAATGCACGAGCAATATCAATTCTTCTTCTCTGACCTCCCGACAGCTTACCTACAGGTCTGTTTAAGAACTCGTCAAAATCCAGAATCCCGACCAGCTCCTGTAATCTCTTATCAAAGGCATTTCCTGTAATGCCATACAAAGCAGCTCTGCTCATCAGGTTTTCTTTCACCGTTAGCGGCTTATCAAGTACGCTATCCTGAAATACAACACCAAGCATCCTTTTTGTCTGCGCGCCGGCTTTGTCAGTTTCTATTCCGTTTATCTGAACAGATCCACTGTCTTTTTTTTGCAGTCCGCAGAGAATGGAAATGGTTGTACTTTTCCCTGCACCGTTTACTCCAAGAAACGCAAACAATTCTCCTTTTTTTACACGAAAGCTCAAATCATTTACCGCCTTTACTTCGCCAAAGCTTTTATTCAGGTGGCTGATTTTAATTATATCTGATTCCATATTTTCTCCTTTTTCATGTTGCTCCATATAATCAATAAATTCTTGTGTCTTAGACCAGTACTTAATCCCCCAATTTTCAAAATTCCATTCACACATGTAATTATTGCATTCATAGTCAATATAAAAAATCTTTTCATCTTGTACAATGAAATTAGTCGGAAAATAATCTATATTCAAGCCTGCTTCATATACTACCTTTGCCATTTCTCTCATTTGCATCAAATACAAATCTTTCATTGCATCATTTTTCACTAAATCATATATAGTTGGTCCATCAATATATTCTTTTAAAATTCTTTCATTTGCTATATCAATGTCTAACATTCTTGGAATTCTAATTCCGGTTTACAGTAGTCTATTATAATCATTTTGTTCTGCTTCAATTTTATTGCCAAATGAGTAATATTCACATGGTTCATGGTGTATCTGCTTTAACACATATAAATTACCTTCTCGTTTTGCCAAATAGGAATAACCACCTTTTCCATGTCCTAATAACTTCACAATTTCATATTCTTTTTGATTGACGCTCATAACCTCCTGCATTATCGTACCTCCTGTATATGAGCTTTCTCTATATATTGATAATACTTATTCCTCATGTGCTCCTGTAATTTCAATTGGATTTCCATCCGGATCCATAAAAGTTAAATACCAATATGGTGAAAAAACATTAAGATATCGAATGGGGGGCAATTTTTTTCCCATTCCCAACTCTGCAATGCGCTGATACTCTTTATCTAAAGTTCCATAGATTCCAAACAGAATGCCCGAACCTGCTTAAGCCGGTAATAGTAGTCAGCTTTGGTAATATAATGCCATTAGCATCACACCAGTCAATCACTTTCATTCCGACAGGACGGTTCTGGCAATCCGTGATCTGTTGAGCCCACTGTTGCAAGCGAACCTGCTTTGCAACTGCTGTAGTATTTGTAGCCATAATCTGTACCTCCCATATCTTAGTCAAAAAAGTTTAGGCTCAACTTTTTTAACAAATATACTATGATCATAGTATATCGGTATTGATTTAGGTTTGGTAGGTACCTTCGTTTGAGCGTTTACCTTTATCTACGCAGGCACCATAAATTCTTTTCATACGAAAGCTCATAGAAGATACACCCACAAAATGTGCTGTTTTTGTAAAGTAAGACATTATAACAGTCTTGCTATTACTTTTGTAGGTACCTTCGTTTCATCGTTTACTTTTTATTGGCTAAAATATTGAATTTTCAAGGTTCAGCACACTTTTCAGTATGGGAAGTTTGAGATAGTAATATTTAGATGTTTTTAGTTCTTGTTTTTTATTGAGCAGAACTTCTTATAGAAAGTTCAGTATTATACTGCCCAATGTCGTTGAGTAATACATTATGTATTTCATATAAATTCTTAATTTTACATATATTTTTCTCACATATACTATTTCTATCCACAAGTACACATTTCATTCCAATTTTTTCACATGGCAAAATATCTGTTTTTATATTATCACCAACATATATAACTGAATCAATTTTCTCGCCTGACTGTTTGACCGCCTCATAAAAAATATCAACGGAAGGTTTTGCAAATCCTGTTTCTTCTGAAATAAGAATTATTTCAAAATATTTTTCAATGTTCGTACAACTCAACTTTGCTCTTTGCTGTATAGATTTCCCATTACTTATGATACCTAGTCGATATCCTTCCAATGAATGTAGCATATCAACCACATCATCAAATAAAATCCAACTATTTTCTAATTGTTTTTGATACTCTTCAAACAATTCCATTGCAATCTTTTCATTTTCCACATACCCACAATAACTTAACATTTTAATAAATCGATTTTTTCCTTGCTCTTCGAAAGTTATCTGTTTTGATAAATAATAATCAAAATACTTTCTAGAAATCTTACTCCAATAATCTGTTTGATTATTATTTAATACCAGTCCATATTTTTCTTTAAATATGAACTCTATCGCTTTTCTCTCTGAAGAATTGTAATCAATCAACGTATTATCTAAATCGAAATAAATCATAATAAATGCTCCTTATTCAATTAATTCTCAAGTAACACTTTTTCTTATACTACACTATGCATATTCTTATAGTCCGTATTTGTATTTCCACATACCTACTTTTTTTCTATGTTAATTGAATTCATTGTCTATATACAGACAACTAACATGCACAAAATCGGTACTAAGATGCATGATAATTCAATCTGCTGCTCCATACGCTGTAAAATACAGTCAAAAATATCTCTTTTGCTTTTGTAATGCCGGTACAGCGCCACAATTAATATTTTCTCTAAAATAAATAAACGACCATTTACGTTTTGATAATAGTAAACGGTCATTTATTTGTCAAGACTATTCTTTTTGTTTATATTATCTCTTTTTATAAATCACAAGCTCCGGATTTTCACCATTCTTCTCATATGTACATACGAGAAGAAAATCCATACCTGCCAGAATACCGAAGCACCTTTCTCCCCCAAATTCAGACTCTAGTTGATTGCCCAAATAGGTTTTCTGATCATCAAGGAATTTCACTTTTTGACCATTAGGCAGAGTATATTCCAGATTCACATATTTCCCCACAAGTGCATTTAGTCTGTCTACCCTTGGAAGTCCGTCTATATGCAACTCATTTATTTCATTTATCAATTGCTTTTTTAACTCTTCAAACTGCCCATTGTCACTAAGTTCATCATACCTGTTCCAGTAATCTAACTTTGGAAGCATTTCATTCAGATAAGAACGTGCCTGTTCTTCGGTAAAGTTTTCATTTACCATATTCTTTACACACACATCAA
>OGGI01000411.1_pt1 | contig 44992 bp, 37 predicted proteins | sample 1571051 | NCBI WGS metagenome assembly OGGI01 (sample SAMEA2582075, study PRJEB24529) | metagenome | biome: Human gut stool | place: China | collected 2011 | reverse complement strand
TTCTGATCCGGCAATTCAAAATCCGGTGCTTTTATTCCTAACTCTAACATTTACTATTCCTCCGCTTTTGTATTTTCCACCTGTTTTCTTGTTCTTTTATTACCTGAAATCATTTTATGACCAGAATAGACTGCCATAATCATGCATATCAGAGAGCCAAATGCAAAGTATTTGTGTGCTGCTTTTAACCCTTTATATCCTGTATAAAAAGTTCCAACCATTGTAACTATTGCTCCGATTGACCAATATTTATGTGCTTTCATGATACACCTCCATATTTTATTATCAACATCATAATACAACAATTTATTATTTTTCAACACCAGCATTTTTCATAGTTTTCTTTTATTTAACAAATCACATAAGATTACTCTTGTATTGCTTTCACTTCTTTAATCTTACAAACAACCTTATACCTTTCGGACACATCTCTTCAAGTTTCATCGATTAGTTCCTTCTCCTTAAACTCATCATAAGCTACAAGAAGGTTTCTCATACGGAGGATTGCACCAAATAATGCGATGAAATCTTTCTGATTCTGTTCTCCAATAATCTGTGGTTCTGATAATGGAAACTTCGTTGTCAAGTCTTCCACCATATCCACATATCCCGGCATCTGCTTTCCATCTACAGATTCATATCCATAATAATAGTCTTTGAAACTCTGCATAAGAACAATGCCGCCTGCATTCTTATCTCCAAATAGAGAAATTGCAGCATCTACTCTTTTTTGCAAGTTTCTGAACTAATTAATTTTCAGATGGGCGCTTGAGGGTTTGTTTGCCATGCCCAAAATCATAGTAAAATATATCAAATATAAAAATAGCTCCAAATCCAGTAATGGGGCGTGATTCAAAGAATCACACCCCAACACTTGACATAGAGCCCAAAAAATAAGCAGCCACACACCGTAGTGCATAACTGCTATGTAAAAAGTTCAGAAAGGATTTTTGCAACCTGACACAATTTTCTGTTTTATAATCTCCGTCATCGTAAAAATATCTACCTCATCTGTATATGAAATGAGGTAGATAAATAATTTATGACTTAGATTTTTACATATCCTGTAGCCGGACCTGAACCGATTTTCGCAATGTACTCACTCTTAACTAAATCTGCCAGAGTGCGTTCCACCGTGGTTTTGCTTATATCAGGGTGAGCCTCCATAATTTCTTTCTTTGTGATTTTACCAACTTTCTGATCAATCATCGTTTTAATTCTTTCGGGCTTAGAAAGAGTGCGGTTCTTTAAATGTTCTACACGGTTTTCAAATTCATTATATGCTTTCAACATGATACCCAGATAATACTTAACAAAAGGCTCATAGCTGTTCTCATTTTCATGCCATCCTGTCGAACTTGCCTGCAATGCTTCATAGTAAGTTTCCTTTGTTTTTTCAATCAACATTTCCATGCTGACATATTTTCCTACAATATATCCTGCCTTATAGTACAAAAGAAGCGACAGTAAACGGCTCATGCGTCCATTTCCGTCATTGAAAGGGTGGATACAGAGGAAATCCAGAATAAACATAGGTATCAAAAGTAATCTATCAATTTTATCAGTATTCCATGCTTCTAAAAACTGTCTGCACAATTCATCCATAGCTTCCACAATCTGAAAGGCAGGAACCGGAATAAATCTTGCTTTCTGGTGACCTTCTGCATCTGTTTCTGCAATTACATTATCAGCATTTTTATATTCTCCACCGGAACCGGCGTAGGAATACAAATCACGATGAAGCTGCAAAATAATATTAGGTCTGGGCACAATATACTCATAGCTTTCGTGGATTGTAGAAAGCACCTCTCGGTAACCTGAGATTTCCTGCTCAGATCGGTTTCTTGGTTCTGCCTTTTGGCTGACCAATTCTTCCAATCTCTTATCTGTTGTATAAATACCCTCAATACGGTTAGAAGCACCTGTACTTTGAATCAAAGCGACTTCAAGAAGGGTTTTCAATTCATCAATATTAGCTTCCAAAAATAGCTCTTGCTTACCTTTGTGCTCATGAATTTTTCCGATCATCTGCACAATTTCAGGAGTAAGCAACTTTTCTGGCTCTTTTATATAATCAAAAGCTCTCATGTTATCTACCTCATTTCAGAATTATCTGCATCATTTTACTCTAAAATGACGGAGATTTCAATGGGATGAGGCAGATAAATTTTCCAGTCACTATGACTGAAATAATAGTATGCACACCTACCACATAGAATATTCAAGAGGTCGCTTTCAAAAACACAAGATATTTTATTTCTTGAAAGCAGATGCTATGTAAAGGCAATCCGAAGATTGCCCCAGGCATCAAGCCTATCCTTTTTTACACAGGTTCATTATCATCTTCATCAACGGAGCTATCTGCATCATCGTCCTCAAACTCCGGATCGTACCCATCGTCCACATAATCAGCATCCGAGTCCGGCTTTGCCGCTTCCTGTTCCTTCTTCTTTTCCTGGACATTCTTAAATACGAAGAATACATTCAATGATTATGAAATCATAAAAATCTCTCAACTTCTCTACCATAGATTTAAGTATCAGTTCCATAATGTGCACAGATATTACGCACATAAGAAATGCTCTCTAACCAACTTTCCAAATATGTATAACCAATTCCAAAGCTTTTTGCTACCACCTTCTTATCTACGTTCTTCATGTTCTTATAGAACTTTGAGAGTGTTCCAAAGCTAAACACCTCTACTAATGCATAAATAGGAAGTTCACCGCCCTCATAGTTATCTCTGAAATTTCTTACAAATGGAGTTTTTGAATTTCTACCAACCTCTTCTTTAATATCTTCTATAAACGTCATATGGTATTCTTCATCAGCAAAATTTTCTGCTTCCTTATAACCTAGTACGCCGTATGTCTCTACGAAATAGTTAGCAATCCTACATCAAACATTTACCTCTATTTTTTCAATTTCAGCAAATGTAATCTGTCTGAAGTTCGCATTAAACAAATATAGTTCTACTATTTGCTCATCAATCGTCATAGGCGATTGATGTTGCTTCAGTATGCTCAATTTTCTGAACCGCTTCTGTAGGTTCCACAACATCCTGATATTCTGATTCTGTTTCAGTAGCCACTTTCTCCGTTGCTTCCGCTTTCTTATTGTCCGCTCCACATGCCATCAAGCCAAGCGACATCGTTGCAGCAATTATAATTGCGATAACCCTTTTCTTCATCCCATTTTCCCTGCTATTGTTTATATTTTTCTCACAACACAATGCATTCGCATACCTTTGCGGATCTCGAACTTCTCCACCTTGAGTCCGGATTTCTTACAACACTCCATAACCGTCTCTCTTGTGGCAATCTTAACATCACCGTGACCACACAAATTTGCAATTGGAAGCTCGATTTTATCCATAAACCACAGTAAAAACTTATTTTCACTTGTCACATCACGAAGGATCAATCTTCCCCCTGGACGAAGACATCGCTTTACGCTATCGAAAAATGCCTGCGGATTCGGATAATGATGAAAACTGTTGGAGCAGATGATCGCATCAAACGCATTTTCTTCAAAAGGAAAATTCTCGCAATCTCCTACTACAAACTCTGCATTCGGAATCTGTTTCATCTTCGCCTGTTCGATCATCGCCGGTGTCAGATCAAGTCCCGTGTAATGACGCTCCGGATATTTTTCTGCCAGAAGCGAAATCATCGGAGCCGGACCGCATCCGGCATCCAATAGATCGGAAAAAGCCTCCTTCTCCAATTCCTCCAGAATATCCGGGTAATCCTTCTTACACATTTCGTAAATACCGGCATGATTACTCTCGTATCTGCCTGCTGCCTTTGTGAACTCTCTGACCGACATATTCTTGTATTCTTCGTTTGTCATAATTATACTCCCTTGCTAATCCAAACACAAAATTCAACGCGCTGTCTGTTAGTTGTTTCTAACTTCTATTTTATAATACTCGAAAATTCCTGTATTTTCAAGAAAAACCTCCTATTATGATTACATCTTGAATCATAATAGGAGGTTTTCTGTTCTCTCCAAATACGCTACACACCCATATCCACTCTCTCGCCTCTTGCCTTAATGCCGTCAGCAGCCTTCAAGTCTTTCTGATATGGATTACTCTCGTTATAATACTTGATCTGTGTATTTGTCACTCCGCCGGACACATATGAACGGCCACATTCCGGACAGATTGCGGTATGAATACGCACGGAAGCAGAGATTACTTTTCCGTCGTTCTCTGATGCCTTGCTATATGCATTGGAGACATGCTGACCCTCATGTGCTCGTACTGCGGAAGCTGCAGCTTCCGGAGAGACATGCGCAGCACTCTTAAATGACACATTTGCCTCGTCGGAACCGTCGATATACTTACGGTTCTTACAAGTCTGGCACTCTTTTTTCTTGCCATCCTTATCAACTTTCGAATCGACCGATTCCGCATGATCTCCGTTTCCGTCATTCACTTTGCGTTCGGTTCCATCCACATTCGATCCGCGTCCAACGCGTTTTGTATCGTCTGGATTTCTCCCGATCTCTTGATTTCCATCACGATCATCATCGATATTCTGACCGGCTCCGTGTGCCTTTTCATCCGGTCGCTTCGTCTGCCAGTCATATCCATATCCCGAATTATTATAATCTACACCGGTAATTCCCATCATCTGCCCTCCTCTCAAGCCATCATTCCTTATCAACATTGTACTCTCATATTTTCTATTTTAAAATCCCCTATTTTCCTGTCCAGGCATATATTTATCCGTTTTACCAGCACCTGCTGCATTTTCCGAGTCCCATATTGATGGCCTCATCTTCGGTCACCTGCGTAGCGCGATCCGGGTTCATATTGCCGCAGTCATTCACACTGTGATACTTGTGTCCGGTCGCCGATATCCATACTTTTGTTGCTCCGGAATCTGATGTCGAATCCGATGCTTTCACGGATGACTCATTCTTTTTCTTCGCTTTTGATTCGGCTGCAGCGGTTTTGGCCTTACTGTCACCTGTCGCATAATTAATCTTAATGTCCGGCTGCACATTGTAGCAATAGACATTGAAATAGACGCCCTGCCCGTCATCTTCAACCGATTCTGCCTCAATCTGCACGCCGCTTGCGACAAGATTATCACCGTCAAAAAGCGGAGTCACGCGATACATCACATGATTTTCGGTCTCTTTTACATAATCTGCCACCAGATTTTCAAAAGGAAGCATCCCGTCTACATTCAGATAGCGGGTTCCCGTAATCAGATTCTTTTCATTGGCATTCTCGCCGGACAACTGATAACCGATCAAGTGGCAGCGGTTGTAGAGATATTTTCCATCCACATTATCGTATTTTACCGTATGCCATCCGGTAGGTTTCACCGATCCGATACTGCCTCGCTCATCGGTCGGCATCAGGTCTGTGCCGACACATGCATAAGCGACACCGCATCTCCCCAGCGCATCCAGGTCACTGTAATATTCATAAGATGTCGTCGATAAATCTGTGTCACGAAATTCCGGAACATTATCATTTACTAATGTAAACGGTTTTCCAGAATAATCCGGGATATTCGCAAGCGAAAGCGTTACTTCTGTGGACGGTTTCGTCTGCGCCTCGGTCTGTGTATCTTCCACAATTTCCGTCTCATCACGCGGCTTTGAATCAGCGATTTGCGATTCCTGTATATCAGCAACCTCTGTGCTCAGACTCTCCGTTGTTACATTAGACGATATCTGATCCGATTCATTTTCAAGATCCGGCAGAAATCCACATAATAACAGAAATAGTATTCCAATAATCAACGGGCGCAGCACTTTATCTTTCGGTAGCGCTTTCCACAAATTTCTGATTTTTGCAATCGGTAAGGATATAATTCCAAGCATACAAATCAAAATCGAACTGATATGAAATCCATATACTGGCAGACACAGGATACAAAAAATGCAGAATATCCAATTAAATATTTTCATGCTTCCACACCTCCACAGTAATCTTGTCATGGGAATTTCCGGCAAACTCACTTGTCGACTCTAATTTCCATTCTGCCTCCGGCATCGGTAAATCAAAATAGAAATCCGCCGGATACACCCGGTTCCATTTAAGAAGAATCACCTCTGAAACCTTTTCTGCATATGTTTTTAACGATTGATCCTCCACAAAGCACAGCTCATTTGCCCCTGCTTTCTTTAAGAAATCATCATCCGAAACAATCACAGGAGGCAGCGGAGTATCAAATTGTCCTTCCGTATAAGAATTGATCCAAAGCTTTCTTTCACCAGCCAGCGCGATCAGGTATTTTCGCAGATTCTTGTCCTGACTCTGTCTGCGTCTGTTGAACATCATCCCCATATTGTCATCTACTGCAACGCATAAAATCATATGATCGTCTCCTTATTTCATAATTCCACTTTTTCAACCGATAAAAGACTTAAACACCATCCTCGATCCATACTCCATGACCGAGGCAAGAAGCGGCTATGTGGAGGAAAAAGCGATATAACGCTTTTTCCCCAAGGCATACTCCTGTATTTACATAGTCTGTTCATCTGTCATTTTCACTATCACAATGGTCAGATAGCCCTGTGCCTGCTCTAGTTCATTCAGACTCTGATATACCCGCTCATTTTCCATTCCACAATTCGACACACCGCGCACATAAAGCAGCCGTCCCTCACACTCCTGATCCCGAAGCGCGGTGATCAGCTCCGCCAGACGCTTTCCGGATTTCATGTAAACACAGGTTCCACTATAATCAAACGTCTTCTGTACATCATACGTGCCCGGAATGATATGAATCTCTTCACTTTTCTCTCCAAGCGAGATACCAAGCCTTGCTGCCACTGCACAAAAGGATGGCACACCGCTTATCATTACAGCTTCGTATCCAGCTGCCTCCGCCCGATGGTGGATATACATGTAAGTCGAATACACACTCGGATCACCGATCGTCAGAAGTCCAACACTCCTGCCCGCCTTTAACTCGGGTTCAAGCGTCTCAAAAATTTCATCGTGTGCCTTCTCTAATTTACTTTGCTCCTTTATCATCGGAAAAGGCATACAAAGCAGCCTTTTTTCATCCATTTCAGGACACACTTGTGATGCAATCCCATACGCATAGCATTCTTCCTTTGTTGCTGCCGGAAGCACGATCACATCGCATTTTTTAATTGTTTGAATTGCCTTAATCGTCATAAGCTCCGGATCTCCCGGACCCACGCCGATACCATATAAAACTCCGGCTTTCTTTTCATCCTTTGAGGCAAAATCATCTATTTTCTTTTCTATATCCGTTGAATTTCTATTGTACATCTTCATTTCATTCGTCATATTTTTCCATAAAGTATTCATCTTTTCATTTATATATTCATATTGAGGAGTTTCCTTATGAAAGTCAACCTTAAATTCGAATTTGCAACACCTTAAATGTCAAGTGCCGCAAAGTGACTCCGATGAATTCGGTGATTATCTTGTTCTAACGGGTGCTATCATGCGCGAAGAAATGGTAATCAACTGGCTGAACCGATGTATCGAACTATTATAAGGAAACCACCCAACGATTTGCCCATCATCACTCTGTAAAACAGAGCGTTTCGAGGTGCTGGTTTGGGCAGCTACACGGCAGCCTTCATCCGTTCCTTGCGCACCGTGCGTGCAAGTTTCTTCATATCTACAGGCTTTGAGATATGGGCATTCATGCCTGCACTAAGTGATTTCTGTACATCCTCGGAGAACGCATTGGCGGTCATCGCAACAATTGGAATCGAATGCGCCAGCGGATGACTGCTGCTTCGAATCGCTTTAGTCGCCTCGTAACCGTTCATAACCGGCATCTGCACATCCATAAGGATCATGTCGTAATCTCCGGCAGAAGAATTCACAAATGCATCAACAACTTCCTGTCCGTTCGGACAGATCACACAGTATGCCCCTTCCATATGAAGAAGCTCCGTCAGAATCTCCGCATTCAACTCATTATCCTCCGCGCAGAGAAAATGCATCCCCTGTAAACAACCCAACGCATTCTCTTCCTGTATCTCCCCCGACGCCTGCTGGTCTGCTGCCGTCTTGTCCGAGATCTTGAAATCCAGGATCAGTTCAAAACATGTGCCTTTCCCCTGAATGCTCTCAACATCAACGCTTCCTCCCATGAGATCCACAAGACTCTTGACGATCGACATGCCGAGTCCGGTTCCCTGGATCTTATTCGTGAGGAAGCCCTCCTCTCTGGTAAAGGATTCATAGATTTTGGCTAAAAATTCCTGACTCATACCAATTCCATCATCGATCACCTTCAGGCAGAGCTTCGCATACGCTGGAGACGTCTGCTCCATCTCAAATACTTCGATGCGGATATTCCCCCCCACCTGAGTGTATTTATATGCATTGGACAACAGATTATTTAAGATCTGAAGCAGCCTCATACTGTCGCCCCAAAGCCACTTGTGTTCTAACTTCTGAACATCGATCACAAAACTTTGCCTCTTCGCATCCGTCTGCGGACGAAAGGCAGTATCAATCTGATCGAACAGATCCGGAAGATAAAATTCACCGACATTCATCGTTGTCTTTCCACTCTCGATCTTGCTCATATCAAGTACATCGTTGATGATTCCAAGCAAATGTTCGCTGGAGCCTTTGATTTTCTTGGTATATTCACGGACTTTGAGTGGCGAGAATGCCTCATGCTCAAGCAACGTGGTCATTCCGATGATGGCATTCATCGGGGTCCTTATATCATGTGACATATTGGCGAGGAAATCACTTTTCGCGTGATTGGCATTCTCCGCCATCTCGAACGCATTCTCCGCAACCTGTACCGCCTTGGACAGATCGGCATTCTTCTGATCCAGCTGCTCATTGATGAGAGCCAGCTTATCGTTATTTCTCCGCTCCGCCTCCACTGCCGCTTTCTGATGCTGCCGCATGGTTGCAAAGATTGCAGCAGCAGCGATCGTCACAAGAAAAATTGCGAAAATGAGCACCGTTCGAACTGACAGATTCACCAGCTTTACAGTATTCTCCGCCACATAAGAAGACGGTACTAAGAAAAGCAGCGTCCAGTCCGAATCCTCCATCTGATACAACGCATAATAATACTCTGTGCCGTCCAATATCGCATTAGAATAAGAAATACTGTTTCTTGCGAGTGCCTGCTTTGCCTGCTCGAATGTGCTTCCATGCAGATACTGCATATTTTTAAGCACGGTAAACGTATTGTACCCGTGCAGCACCTCATCCGACTGACTATTGAAAATCTTTAAGCCATCCCGATCCACCACATAAACCGTATTGTTTCCTTTATAAGCGTTGCACTCAAAATACGGATTAAACACCCTCATATCCTGTGCGATACCGTAATATTCAATCAGAACAGTTCTTCTGCCATCATCAATATGGATTGGCTGCTCCACTCTCTTGAAGAAAACAATCTCCGTCTGATTCGTCGTCACCGTATTCGTCACAAAGCAGACCTGATCCGGCTGGTTTAAAAGCACCTCCATCTCCCGCAGATTGCCACCAAGTCCGTCCTGCGTATAATAACGTCCCAGTTCATCCACAGCGATCAGTCTCTGGCTTTTGCTTTTCAACTCATTGATCCTTGTCTGCTTTTCCATAAACTCTGACAATCCCGCCACGTTTGTAATCTCGATATCATCCAGCCGGTTACTCTGCGATGCCACCGTCTCCCACCGGTTATCGATCATATCCTCGAGTCCGTCAAACAGCTGCGAAGTGACCGCCTTCATCTGACTAAGCCTCTCCTCATACAGAATACGGTCAATATATTTGTGATAGATTTTAAAGAAAAGCATCACACTTAAAACAACGATCAGGATAAAGATAACCACAATTTTAATCATCTGCGAATTTTTAATCTTACATCTCTTTAAATTAAGCATAACAAAACGAAACTACTCCCAAACAAGATCTCCAAGTGATAAAGTGTCAAACCGGCTGAAATATTTCTGTGCCGCGGTAAGCCCCTGAATGCCAGTGTCGGTCAGTTTTCCTTCTTCCGCCACAGCGTCCGTCACCCCGCAGACTGCCACTGTGTAAACAGTATCCTTCTCCAGCTGTAGATCAGAGGGCATGACCAGTTCATACGGAAAGGTCCTTCCATCTCCATTCCGGTCATAACCATACTCCGCCAGTTCCTGAATTCTTTGTCCGCTCAGCGTCACCGTCATAATATTGCCGGTCCATCCTGTCGGCAGAATCGATGTAATCTCCTGATCTGTCAGCGGCAATGGATACAACGCACCACTGACACCTTCCATATTCAGATCCTTAAACTCCGTCAGCTTATACCATTTATTCTTCGAGATCAGTGCAAGATCGGCACCGCTCTCCTGTGCGAAGCAGATCCCAACCGCTTTCGCACAGGCATCCGTATCCAGCTTTTCTGTCACTGTCGTATAAGAAGCGGTCGAATTATCTTCGATCAGATGTTGATTCGCATCAAACGCCTGCACCACATCGGAAAGTTCCGCTTTCCCACATAGGAAATCGATCATCTTTCTTCCGGTCGCCACGATTACATTCTCCCACCCATCGTAGATAAACGGAGCCGTCATTCCGGCATTAATCTCATCCTCAATCTCCGCATAATAACCTTCACTTTCTTCGACCACATAATCCTTGAGTGGAAGAAGCAAGGTATTGGCATACGTTTTATTGAGTGCTTTCATACCTTTGACCGTAGAAAGTACCTCCATCACATGAAGTGCATCCGTAAGCTTCTGTTCGTTTCCTTTTTCTTCGAGCCGCTTATTGATTCCCATATAACGCGAAACATTCATAATGAAAGCATTCTGCGTCCCATCCTCTGACAGATACGGCATCAGTCCGAACTCATCCTCCGTCTCATCGTCTGCAAAAACATTAGCCCCTCCAAGCATAAAAAGCGTATTTCCTTCTGCCATCTTAAGTCGTGTCGCTTCATCACTCATCGGATTCCCATTATCATTTAACATGCCGATTTCACGCCACTTCTCAAGAGTTTTCAAGTTCTGCATCATCTGCTCATCTTCTTCCATGGTCGTCTCACCATCCAGAAAACGGTTCTGCCACTTACGGCCATCCGGTGTGTTCAGATAATTCGTACTCATAATATTACAGAAATACTGAAACCCGTATTCCGGCAGCTGGAACTGATTTAATGCAAGTTCGCAGCCTGCCGCTTTCACTTTCGGCGCAAGTTCCTCCAGTTCCCGAAAGGACGTCGGCAGTTCCCAGCCGTGTTTCTCAAGCAACGTCTTGTTATAGATAATTCCAATGCAGTCATAATAAGTAGGAAGCATATAGATCGCACCGTCATTCGTCACCTCGCGCAATCTTGCTTCCGCATAATTATCGGTGAATGCATAACCCGACATATCGATCAGCCGGTCACTGACCTCCTCCCTCCCCGGTATATAATAGGTAGAACAATAGATATCCGGCATATCATTTGCGGCAAGCTGTGCCTTGACATATGCCGTATAGTTGGCACCACTGTATGGAACCACCTCGATATTGATCTCCGGATACTGCTCATGAACCATCTCGATAAAAGCACTCATATTGCGAAATGGGGATTGCATGGTAATCGCTTCATGAATCTCTTCCTTATGTTTTTCTGTTGATGCAATCTCTCCCGTGCAGCCGGTCAGAAATGTGAGAGCTGCTACGGTAAGCAGTATCCGGCTTCTTATTTTTCTTCTATCCATAGTTGCTCCTTTATCTGATACCTTCGATTCCATTTCTCGTTTTGCTTTCGTGCAGCACATCACTATCGCTGCATCGTATTGATTTACAATTTATTATATCAGTTTCCATTTTCTGTCTCGTCGAATGATGTCGAAAAGACTTCATTTTTGTAATCCTTCATATGTCTATTTATACAAACCATAACCTTTTTGCATAGCAAAACAGTTGACAAATATTTATCAAGGTGCTATTTTCTTTGTTAACAAAGAGCAAAATGCATAGAACAGAATACGATCTGTCGGATGTCGTACTACAGAGAGCCGCTGGCTGGTGTAAAGCGGTGTATCCCTCCGAGAGACCATCCTCTGCGAGCAGTGCACTGAATTCCATTTGGACACTAGGTGCTACCGGCTTTCCACCGTTATCCGGAAGCTTATTTCATCCTGACGGTTATGACTTTATGATTTCACAAAGTGATGGGCTGATGGTTGAGATGAGACTGAGAGGTCGTATCTACGACAAATAAAGTGGTAACGCGGAAGCAAAAGCCTTCGTCTTTATAATAACGGAAACGTTCGTTATAAAGACGAAGGCTTTTGATTTTATGTAGCTCTTTGAAATCTTAAGAAGGGAGCCGCCAATTGGCGGAACTACAATGAATGGTTTAGTTATTGTATTAATCGGAATCGTAGCACTCGGTGCCGGCTATCTGTTCTACGGAAGATGGCTTGCGAACAAATGGGGAATCGACCCAAACGCAAAGACACCGGCCTACACACATGAAGATGGAGAGGATTACGTACCATCTTCCAAGTTTACTGTATTCTCTCACCAGTTCTCATCAATTGCTGGTGCAGGACCTGTCACCGGTCCAATCCTCGCATCCGTATTCGGATGGGTACCGGTACTCCTGTGGCTGATCCTCGGTGGTCTGTTCTTCGGAGCTGTACAGGATTTCGGTGCATTATATGCATCTGTTAAAAACGAAGGAAAATCAATGGGTATGATCATTGAGAAGTACATCGGAAGAACCGGTCGTAAATTATTTATGTTATTCTGCTGGTTATTCACACTTCTCGTTATCGCCGCATTTACCGACATGGTTGCCGGCACTTTCGTAGGCAAGGGAGCTGAAGTGGAAGGATTAGACGCAGCTGTAACTTATGCACATTCTACCGCAGCTACGATCTCAATGCTTTTTATCGTAGTGGCAGTTATCTTCGGTCTGATTCAGAAAAAAGTCGGCAAGATGAACGAAATCGTTCGTGCCGTTGTAGCAATCGCACTTCTTGTTGTTATGTTTGCAATCGGAATGAAGCTTCCGATCTACGCAACCAAGAGCGCATGGATCTACATCATTATGGCTTACCTCTTCCTTGCATCGGTTATGCCAATGTGGCTTCTTATGCAGCCTCGTGACTATATGACAACTTTCATGCTTCTCGGCATGATCATCGGTGCCGTTGTCGGTGTCGTTGTTGCACATCCTTCTATGCAGTTAAATGCCTTCAACGGATTCAGCGTTGTCGATGCAGCAGGCGCTAAGAGTTATCTCTTCCCGACACTGTTCGTAACAATCGCCTGTGGTGCCGTATCCGGATTCCATTCACTGGTTTCTTCCGGAACTTCATCCAAGACTATCAGCAATGAGAAAGATATGCCAATGGTTGGTTACGGCGCAATGGTTGTTGAGTCATTACTCGGTATCGTAGCATTAGTTGTTGTAGGTGCAGTTGCTGTAGGTGGTACAAAGCCAGACGGAACTCCATTCGCAATCTTCTCTTCCGGTGTTGCCGGATTCTTAGAGAAGCTTGGTGTACCGGTTCACGTTGCAACCGTATTCATGACAATGTGTGTATCTGCACTTGCACTTACATCCCTTGACTCTGTTGCACGTATCGGACGTATGTCTTTCCAGGAGTTATTCTACGGAGACACAACCGATCCTGAGAAAATGCCTGCTTGGCAGAGAGTTCTTACCAACAAGTATTTTGCAACTGTGATCACACTGTTCTTCGGATACTTACTGACACTCGGCGGATACAACAATGTATGGCCTCTGTTCGGATCTGCAAACCAGTTACTTGCAGCACTCGTACTGATCGCTTTATCTGTATTCTTAAAGACAACCGGAAGAACCGGCTGGACACTTTACGCACCAATGTTCATCATGCTTGTTGTAACATTTACCGCTTTGATCCAGAAGACCATCGCACTGGTTACCAACATCGTAAACGGTACCGCAACTGTATTGGTTGACGGACTTCAGTTTGTCGTAGCAATTCTTCTGATGGTTCTTGGAGTTATGGTAGCATTCAGCTGCTTAAAGAAACTCTTCGGCAAGAAGGCCAAAGCTGCTAACTAAAATTAAATAAGCAATACCATTTACGTTTTCCAAATTACATAAAAATACGGCACCCTCGCGGCGCCGTATTTTTTGTTCTTCTATGTAACGTTCTTAATTTACAGAACGATTGATCACAAGCAGATCTCCTGCTTCCAGTCGCACATTTCCATTCGGAATAATAATCTGCTCTCCTCTCTGGATCATAATGACCAATTCATTCTGCTTCTTTTTTATCTCCGACAAAAGCTTACCTGCATATTTACTCTCCTCTGCAATCGGGATTTCAACAAGCGTAACCCCCTCAACCTGATCCGGCGTCGTTGCACTGAGAATCAGCACATCTTTTTCCTGTAGCACGGTATTGCCGTCTGGAATAATATTTTCTCCCGCTCTCTTGAGAAGCACGATCAGTGTCTCCGGTGGAAGTGTCAGATCCTTCAGCGACTGGTTGCACCACTCATGTGTTGCCGGAATCGTCAGCTGAATAAACTGAACCGGCACCTCATCCGAATAATCGTTGAATGTCTTCATGACATCCGCTTTCTGATCGATCATGTCAAGCTTTCTTGCAACAAACGGCAGAAGCGATCCCTGTAACAAAATCGAAAAAAGCACGATCATGAATACAATATGAAAAATGTCATTCTCTGTCTCGATTGCCATCCCCGCCATAATTGCAAACACGATGGATGCCGCACCTCTGAGTCCCGACCAAGAAACAAGAAGCTGCTGCGTCCATTTGCTTTTAAAAGGCGTAAGCACTGCTGCAACCGCAACAGGACGTGCCACAAACGTCAGCCATACCGCGATCAGAAGTGCCGGAACGATCACGCCCGGAAGTCTTGACGGGAAGGACAATAAACCAAGCAGGAAGAAGATCAGCATCTGCATAAGCCCCGTCAGTCCATCAAAGAAATTAACCAGATTCCGCTTGTTCGGAATCTGCGTATTGCCAAGCACAATACCGACAATATAAGCGCTTAAGAAGCCGTTGCCACCGATAAGCAAAGGCAGCGTGTAGGAAAGAAGTGCGATTCCCACTACAAAAATTGTATCAAACCCAGCAACCGTAAATTTCACTTTGCCAAGAAGCCAGATGGTCACTGCCGCGATCAGCGCTCCAAATAAGAGACCAAACACAATCTGCTTTATGATCAACAGACTGATCTGTCCCGCGCTCGCCTGCCCCTGTGCGATGGCAATAAATGTTGCTGTCAACATGTACGCACACGGATCGTTACTGCCGCTCTCCACCTCAAGAAGCGAAGCTGTATTATATTTTAAATTCAGTTTCTTGGATCTTAATATAGAAAAGACCGATGCAGCATCGGTAGAACCGACCAGCGCTCCGATCAGCAGACTCTCTGTCCAGTCGATCTGTAATGCAAAGTGACAGAATGCTCCCGTCAGCCCGGAAGTAACCACAACCCCGACTGTCGAGAGAAGAATGGATTTGACGGCAACCGACTTCGCCTGATTCCAGTTCGTGCCAAATCCTCCATAGAACATAATGAAAATAAGCGCAATCGAACACGTCTGCTCCGCAAACGCATAATTGTCAAACGGAATCTTTAAGATACCGTCCGATCCGAATACCATACCAAGCAGGATAAAAAACAGAAGCGTTGGAATACCAAGCCGGTTCGAAACGCGGCTTAAGAAAACGCATGCAAAGATTACGATGGTTACAATTAAGAGATAATTCGTCATGTGAGCCCTCCATCCGTATGCTAAATTGTGTGTTTATAGAATAAAGCATCGGGATGGGATTCGTCAAATCAAAATTAAAATCCGTTTTGTTTCTCACTCATGTTACTTCTTGTTCTTTCGCGCAATTCTGTGATATTGCGGACGTATCGTAATATCCGACACAACAATGCCTTCCCGCTGCTGTAAAATATAACGGATAGCATCTGCGACTTCTTTACTGTATAGAGCACATCCGTTGTCACTGCTGCATGTAAAATCCGCATCCCGGTACAGATTCGTATCCGTCATATCCGGATGCAGATTTGTCACCTTCATGCCGTATTTCCTTGCTTCCTCAAACAGACTCTCCCCGAAATTCGTAAGTCCTGCCTTAACCGCTCCGTATGCGCATCCATGCGGATTCGTCTTCTTTGCAGTAATTGAGGATACATTGATGATATAGCCTCGATTCTCCTTGAGCACGCGAAGAAGCCGGTTCGTAAGGATCATCGGAACCTCAAGATTTGTGCGCACCAGCGTCTGGATCTGCCCCACAGACAGTTCCTCATGTAACCCATAGTAACCCACGCCGGCTGCATTCACAAGAATTTTGATGGTTTCCTTCTTACGGATTGCATTGACCGCATCACATAGTTTTGCCGTATCAAGAAGATCACATTCGATCAGTTGAAACTGCTCCTCATACGCTGCAATCAGGTTGCGGACCTCCTCCCTCTCAAAGTTTCTTCCAAAACCATACACCCGATACCCAAGTTCACAAAGTGTTCCGGCGATTGCCAGACCGATGCCTGAGCTTGCCCCTGTCACGATTGCAGCCTGCATGTCTATTTTCAGTTTTTCCTGATTTTTGCTTTCCTTCCGCTCCATATTCATCACCCTCATCTTCTTTTTACGCTTCTTTCGTCCCACTGTCTTCTCTTCGCGGGGCTTTTTTCGTCTTTTTTCGCTTCCTTCGCCCCGCTATTTTCTCTTCGCAGGGCTTTTTTCATCTTTTTTTGCTTCTTTCGCCCCGCTATCTTCTCTTCGCGGGGTTTTTTTCGTCTTTTTTCGCTTCTTTCGCCCCGCTGTCTTCTCTTCACGGGGCTTTTTTCGTCTTTTTTCGCTTCTTTCGCCCCGCTGTCTTCTCTTCACGGGGCTTTTTTCGTCCTTTTACGCTTCTTTCGCCCCGCTACAAAATATTCCGCTCTGAAAAAATGCGTTCGGATGGCATCCGCTTCACAAGCTCCCGCATCACACAGCCTTCCATCCGCGCGAGCAGTTCCAGCGGATACTGATACACGCCCCCCACATTCACATACGGGAACTGCACAACCGGCGACTCCTTCTCCACACGCCTGATTTTCTTCATATACTCCTTCGAGATACGGAATCCTCCAACACTGACTGCATCCAGCATCTTCCAGTTACAATTCCGGCTCTCAAATGCCTCATCAATCTGTGTAAACAATTCCATATACAAAACTTCCCATCCCGGCAGATACAGCATCGGGTCAAAGCAGAGTCGCACCGGAAATCCTCGTCTTATGCCTTCCGCTGCACATTCGATCCTCGCCTGCGCAGAAGGCGTATTCTTTTCGCTCGCCGCAATCATCTTCTGCGGTGATACCGTAAACGCATACACCACATTGGAAAGAAGTGGAAGTTCGTCCCACATTGCCTGCCTTGCACTTTTCGTCCGGATCTCAAGCGTTAAATTCGGATGTTTCCCGGCATAATCCGCCCACGCACGCGCATAGCCCATCCATGATTCCAGCGCCAACAGATCTGCATCGTATGACACACAAACATACATCGGATGCGCCTCAAGAAGACGATCCAGCTCGGCAAAATAATCCTCAAGATTGACAAAAACGACCAGATTTCCCGAAGGATACATCCCTTTCAGATAACAGTAACTGCAATCGTATATACAGTTCATCATCGTCGAGCAGTAATAGAAATTATCATATCCAAAATTCTGACACGGCTCGGCTCCCTCATAAAAATAGTGATCTGTCTTCGCCGCAAGGATCAGACTCTGCGAACGATGCTGCGCCTCATACTGCTGCCTGCGCCGGTTAAACACATCCTTGTAATGTGCGATTTCTATCACCTGTGCCTCCGGGAACCTCGAAAGGATCTGCTTCGTTCGCGGATGCTTTCTCACTTCCTGCTCCACATAGATATGGGAAAAAGCATGGTTATAACCATTTGTTCTGCAACTCATCGAGCAATCTCCTTCCCACTTTCTTATCCTTACATGGCAGCAATTCCTGTTCATAATAACTATGGATCAAAGTCTCTGCATTAAATTCCGTAAGATGCCAGTACTTAAGAAGCTGCATAAGCTCCGCTTTCATTGTGACGGAACAATGCAGATCCTCCGCAAGCTGATTTTCGTCGATGCTCCATTCGCATATCGGATCTTCACAAAGAGTCTCCAATGGCGAATTCTGCACTTCCGACCTATGAATTTTCTCCCCCTCAGCTTCCAGGTCACAACATTCTGATGCAAACAAAGATTGTAATTCATCGATAAATCTCACAACCTCTGCCCCTGCCTCCTGCATGATCATAACAAAACGCTCACGCTCGGATGCCGCCGGATTGCTTGTCATATTTTTCTCATTTCCAATATTCTTCCCCTGACCCGAGTCGTTTTGTAATCTCTCATTCTCAATCCCATGATCCGTAACCACTTTCAAAAAGATCATCTGATGCGGACCATAATAGAAATTTGCGGCTTCATAGAAAGCTGCCGCTTCCATATCATGCACGGTCGGTGCGGCAGCTTCTGCCTTCATCGCCTCTTCATTCTGCGCAGTCTGTCCGGCAGCTTCCATCTTCATTTGCTCCTCATCACGCGTACCTTCATCTGCGGTATACACATGCACCGAAGTCTTCACTTCCCCTTCCGTAAACGGATGCCTGTAGATCATATCCGGGTAAAAGGTACGCCCACTCTCTGCATCTGTCAGCTTGTTCACCATAATAATGCTTCCAAGGGACACACATGCTCCTCCGCCTCCTTCACCTTCTCCGGGCATAAGCATTCCTTCCGCCGCACAGCTTCCGTAATTAACCATAAGATCTTCTTCCGCCGGCGGATAGATTGTAGAAATCTCCGCTATTGCAACCGTTGCATTTAATTTTCCGACACCGGTAATGACCAGCCAAATCTTCCGCTTCTCATTAAAGAAAATCTGAAAATGCCTGCTCTCTGTCGCTTTTTTTAATTCATAATGTTGTATCAGATGCTGCGCCTCCACATACAGCGCACAATAAATTGTAATCAAATAGACCCCTCATTCTTCCTATTTAATATAAATGAACCTTTTCCCGGCAAAAGCAGCGCCCCGACAACAACTGCAACAATGACAAATCCTGCCTTGACGCTACACCATGCATATTTTACAATAACATTTAAATGGAAACAAGACAAACAGAAAGGTATACAAATGATAAAACTAATAGCATCCGATGTTGACGGAACACTCGTCAAAGACGGAACCTTAATGATCAACCCTGAATATATGAACGTAATCAATACACTCGTGGACAAGGGAATTATCTTCGTTGTCTGCTCGGGACGGCAGTTTGTCAGTGAGCGCAAGCTTTTTGCCCCGATCGCGGACAAGCTTTATTACATCTCTGACGGCGGAACCGTCGTCCGCACACCGGATAAAATCCTAAAAACTTTTCCTATGGATGAAGAACTCTGGAAAGGCATGTGCCGAATGGTGCGTGACACGCTGCCAAGCTGCGACTATTTTGTCGGCACACCGGATTACGGATACGCAGAAGATGCCGGAAGCCGGATGTTCCACTGGCTCCGTGACTCCTATGGATTTGATATTCGCGAGACAAGTGATGTGCTCTCAATCCAGAATGAGGACGTCATCAAATTTACCGTCTATCATCCAAACGAATGTGAAGAACTCTGCACCCCGGAATTTATCCCTTATTGGAAAAAGCATGCCCAGGTCGCAGCCGCCGGCAAAGAATGGGTGGATTGCAATGCACTCGGGGTCAGCAAATGGACGGCTATCTCCTACCTTATGGAGCATTTTGGAATCGCTGCCGATGAGGTGTGCGTATTCGGCGACAACTTAAACGACATCGAAATGCTTACAAATGCAGGAACGAGCTACGCGGTATCCAACGCCAGACCGGAAGTGATACAGGCTGCGAAATACACTTGCGCTCCGTACTGGGAATCCGGCGTCCTGCAGATATTAAAAACATTCCTCTAAAAAGAGAGCGGACCACCGCTTTCGCGGTGGCCCGGATTTACACTAGGAGCAAAGTTTCCTTTGCGGAGATTTTATATAGAAAACGACTCGCGTCGGTTCTACCATTTTACTAGACTGCTGCAAGTGCCTTGCCAAGCGCCTCACAGGCTGCAAGTGCATCTGCATCCGGTGTCTCCTGACAGATGACACCTTCACCACCGGAGAGCGTTGCTCCGGCACCTCTCATACGGTCTTCCCAATCGCGCATCCACTGTCCGTCGCCCCATCCATAAGAACCAAACAGACCGATTGTCTTACCGCCACAGATGCTTTCCACATCTGCTACGAATGGATCCATCTCTGACTCTTCAAGCACCTCAGCGCCCATCGCCGGACATCCGAGTGCGAAAGCCTTACAATCCTTTAAATCATTCACAGAAGCATCTCCAACATATACAACCGATACCTCTGCGCCGGCATCTGCAGCACCTTTACCGACTGCCTCTGCCATCGCCTGTGTATTTCCTGACTGTGACCAATATACAACATTTACTTTACTCATCTTATATTCCTCCTATATTTTACGCTAGCCTTCTTCATGAAGTCTGCGGTATGATCTCTTTTCACTGTATATCTTCCTGCCGCCTTCGTATTCAAGCATTTTCTCTTATGCTAAGAGACTCTGGCAACAACCGGACTGTACTTGTCAGCCGGTGTCTTGCGGTATATCTCGCAGATCAGGCGGATTCCAATATCATTGGCAAGCAGACGTATCAGCGTCTCGCGTGCCTCGTCGTACCGCACGAAGATCTGCTTCTTTGCGGAAACATTCTCATACACCTTCCAGTATCCGGAATACAGATACTCTTTGCCGGAATGTTCCATGAATCCAACCACATCCTCAATCGGATATCCAAGGAGCAGCCCCATCTCATGCGGGAACTGCTGCTCCCCGTTCATATGCGCCTCATAGCGTTTGCGAAACTTAGGTAATACATTGTCCAAAGAAGAATCCTTGTATCCAAGTTTCTTAAGCAGGTGCCGCACATCGGTACGACCTAAGTACTGCCTCAGTTCCTCTTCACGATACAGAAGGAAGGCGGTCTTCTTCGGCGAGCTCATCACACAGAAACAGGAAATGTCGGAACCTTCAAGAAGTTCCTGCACCGCATCCTCCCGCTTGCCGCAAACCATGAGTAAGTTTGAAATCTTAATTCCGGTAATAAGTGGGGCACACTGTAAGGCAAGCTGAAACTCGAGGCCATCCTGATTCATCGTTCTCATCATGTGATAAATTTCCTGGCACATATTGTTCTCCTTATGTGTTGGTTAGTTATCTCTAACGTAAATTAAATATAACTAATTTATAATCAAAAGTCAATACTTTTATTGATTATATATTCTCAGTTACGCGCAACTTAGGAATTCGCGAAAAAAAATCCGGCCCACACAGTAGTTTCTACTGCATGAGCCGGATTTATACTTCAAAACATTATACGCTGACTTTGTACATATTTTTACGACTGATTGCGCCGATTTCTTCCAGCGTATTGATCATACGGTACACCGTTGCGGTTCCGATCGTCGGATCCTTCTTCGTTGCCCGGTAATAAATTTCTTTACAACTGCTGCACTCATCCTCAAGGATGATGTCAAGAAGCATGAGTCGCTGCTTGGTAATACGACAGCCATCTTCTTTCAGCCGGTTGATGATAATCTGCTTTTGTTCTAACTGTTCTGCCGACATAGCCGCCTCCTTACATGAACTCTTTTGCTTATTTTGCTTTTGCCATCTTAACGCCAACATTCAGAGTCTCGCTCTCCTTGTATGGACGGAAAAGCATGTAGATGAATCCAATGATGATTGCAATTGCAACGATTGTCCAGAAACCGAAGGTTGCTGCTCCTGTGAACAGTCCACCGATCTGGAAGATACATAAGCCTACTAAGTAAGCAAGACCACACTGGTATCCGATTGCGAACCAGAACCACTTCGCGTTGTTCATCTCACGCTTGATTGCTCCCATTGCAGCGAAGCAAGGTGCGCAGAGAAGGTTGAATACTAAGTAAGAGTAAGCAGCGATTGCTGACATATTGGCTGCCAGGTTGCCCCAGATCTCTTCTCCGGCTTCTCCGACTTCACCATAGTGGAATAAGATACCGAATGTACTAATTACGTTCTCTTTTGCAACTAAACCTGTAACAGCTGCCACTGCGGACTTCCAGTCTCCCCATCCGAGTGGAATGAAGATCCATGAAATACATCTACCGATTGCAGCAAGGATACTGTAATCAATTTCCTCATCGGAAAGCATACGGAAGGTTCCGTCTACAACTCCGAAGTAAGTTGTGAACCATACAACGATTGTTGATAAAAGAATGATGGTTCCTGCCTTCTTGATGAAGGACCATCCGCGCTCCCACATGCTGCGGAGAACGCTTCCTACCGTTGGAAGATGGTAAGCCGGAAGCTCCATTACGAATGGTGCCGGATCTCCGGAGAACATCTTCGTCTTCTTTAAGATGATACCGGAACAGATGATAGCTGCAACACCAACAAAGTAAGCAGACCATGAAACCCATCCTGCATTGCCGAAGAATGCACCTGCGATCAAACCGATAATCGGAAGCTTTGCACCACATGGGATGAAAGTTGTTGTCATGATTGTCATACGGCGGTCACGCTCGTTCTCGATCGTACGGCTCGCCATAACTCCAGGAACACCACATCCTGTACCGATCAGCATAGGGATGAAGGACTTTCCTGAGAGACCGAACTTACGGAAGATACGGTCCATGATGAAAGCGACACGTGCCATGTATCCACATCCCTCAAGGAATGCAAGGAAGATGAATAATACAAGCATCTGCGGTACGAAACCAAGTACGGCACCGACACCGGAGATCACACCATCTACGATCAGGCCTGTCAGCCAGTCTGCACATCCGATGCTCTCAAAGAATGACTGTGCACCAGGAATGATCCACTCGCCAAAAAGCGTATCATTGGTCCAGTCTGTTAAGAATCCACCAACCGTTGTGATGGATACATAGTATACAACAAACATAACAGCTGCGAAGATCGGCAGCGCTAAAATTCGGTTCGTTACAACACGGTCGATCTTATCAGAGATTGTAAGTTTCTCTTTGCCCTGTGCTTTCTTCACGCATTTTCCGATAATGGATGTAATGTATGTATAACGCTCATTTGTGATAATACTCTCCGTATCATCATCAAACTTGTCTTCCAAAGTCTTAATTTCGGCGCTTACATCCGGTGTGGTTGTAAGCTGCTCAGAGATCTTGGAATCCTTCTCAAGAAGCTTGATTGCGAAGAATCTCTTCTGCTCTTCTGCAACAGTGCTTCCAAGCTTATCCTCAACCGTAGCGATTGCATTCTCAACATCTGCAGCAAAAGCATGAACACGGTCAACCGCCTTCTTCTGCTGTGCGGCTGCTATAGCCTTCTCAGCTGCCTTCTTAACTCCGGTTCCCTTAAGGGCAGAGATCTCAACAACCTCGCATCCTAATGCATCGCCCAAAGCCTTAATGTTGATGGTGTCACCATTCTTTACAACAAGATCCATCATGTTGACAGCCATAACAACCGGGATACCAAGCTCGATAATCTGTGTTGTCAGATATAAGTTACGCTCGATGTTGGTTCCGTCGATGATGTTAATGATCGCATCCGGCTTCTCACCGATGAGATAATTTCTTGCTACGACTTCCTCCAATGTATATGGAGATAAAGAATAGATACCCGGAAGGTCCATGATCACAACATCCTTGTGACCTTTCAGCTTTCCTTCCTTCTTCTCGACTGTTACACCTGGCCAGTTACCAACAAACTGGTTTGCACCGGTCAAGGCATTAAAAAGCGTTGTTTTACCGCAGTTCGGGTTACCTGCGAGTGCAATTTTAATTGCCATTGTCATTCTCCTTTATTCTTATTCTCTGGTTGAACTACTTGCTTTGCCTACTCAACTTCGATCATCTCAGCATCTGCTTTACGAAGTGAAAGCTCATATCCTCTTACGGTTACTTCGACCGGATCGCCGAGCGGTGCAACCTTGCGGATGTATACTTCTACGCCCTTGGTGATACCCATGTCCATGATTCTTCTCTTGACAGCACCTTCACCGGTAAGTTTTTTTACCGTGACTGTCTGACCAATTTTGGCTTCTCTTAAAGTCATGATCTTACTCCTCTTTTCTTTTTATTTCTATTTTTATGAACTCCTAAGAGCTCAAATAGGCACTCTGTTAAACAAATATGTGGTTTGCCATCTCGCGACCGATCGCGATACGCGCACCCTTCACATTAACAATCATATTTCCGGCGGCTTCTGATACAACTGTAACCAGACCACCTGTTACAAATCCGAGTTCTTCCAAGTGTCTACGCACTTCATCCTTTCCTCCGATTCGCACAATCTTTACTTCCTGTCCTTTCGGTGACATTGTAAGTGGCATCATGTTTACCTTCTTTCCACTGATAAATTTGTCTTTTTACAATTTCTTTCTGATAAAGTTTATCGGTTCTCACGGACGTTAGTATACTCTAACCGTTATTAGTTGTCAAGGTGTTTGTCAATATTTTCCTAACCCAAATTAGTATTGTATCCCCTGCATAGCATACCGCTAATCATCGTTAGAAATGTATATTTATCTTTGTATAATTCTAACTGTCATCAGCCTTATATTTTGTACTTTTGTTGCATATAACTTCAATTAGTTATTGATTAATTTTTATTCATTTTTCTAAGTTTTGTAAGTGCATGCTAATTTGCACTAAATACTGTGCAATGTGCAATTTTGTTGATTTTTCTGCATATTATGGTGTATGATGTAGAAATAAAATCGAATGTAAGTTTTTGCATAGTAGAAAGCATAAACATACACAAGAAATGCGACGCAACAGAAAGTTCATCCCATCGCGCGGATGAACTTTCGTTTATCCAAAAGGGGGAACTTTCTATGGAACAGGATTTTCAGAAGACCGCGAACCGGGTGACCTCGGTCAGCATCATCGGTAATCTCATACTATCTGCATTCAAATTTATCGCCGGAGTCGTTGCACATTCCGGTGCGATGATCTCCGATGCCGTACACTCCGCTTCGGATGTATTCAGCAGCATCGTCGTCATCATCGGCATCCACGTATCAAGCAAAGATTCCGATAAGGAACATCCTTACGGACACGAACGCTTAGAGTGTGTTGCAGCGATCATTCTTGCAACGATCCTGTGTATCACCGGTCTGTCGATCGGTTACTCTGCCGTACGCACAATACTCGCCGGAGATTATAAGGATTTAGCCGTACCAGGCATTCTCGCGCTCGTCGCTGCAGTGGTTTCAATCGTTGCCAAAGAGGCAATGTTCTGGTATACCAAAGTGAACGCACAGAAAATTGATTCCGCCGCGCTGATGGCAGATGCATGGCATCACCGGTCCGATGCACTCTCTTCCATCGGCGCTCTCATCGGTATCGCCGGTGCGCGTCTTGGCTTCCCGATCGCCGATTCCGTTGCCAGCCTCGTTATCTGCTTCTTTATTGTAAAAGCCGCTTACGACATCTTCCACGATGCAGTAGATAAAATGGTCGATCACGCCTGTGACGATAGTGATGAAGAGATGATCCGTGACTGTATTAAAGCTGAGGAAGGCGTCCTTCGTGTTGATGAGCTCCGCACCCGCGAGTTCGGAAACAAAATCTATGTAGACGTAGAGATTGCCTGTGATCCAAACTGCACCCTCACGGAAGCGCACGAGATTGCAGAACGCGTACATGACCATATCGAATTTCATTTTTCTAAAGTAAAGCACGTGATGGTTCATGTAAATCCATATACAACCGATTAAAAGGCGCCTTCGGGCGCTTTTTTCATGCCACAAAAAATTTTTTGCATTTATCTATAAGTTTTACTTTTCAATAATATAAGTTTGTGCTATAATTAATCGGTTTGTGAGCGAAACACTCAATTGAGATAACAAGTAGATAGGAAATGATGTCTAACAGGAGGGTAATACAATGTATGATGTGATCATTATCGGTGCCGGACCGGGTGGAATTTTTTCGGCATACGAGTTACTACAGAAGAAAAGTGATCTAAAGATTGCAGTATTTGATGCCGGTCACTCTCTCGAGCAGCGCCACTGCCCGATCGACGGTGACAAAGTCAAAAGCTGTATCAAGTGTAAGACCTGCGCGATCATGAACGGATTCGGCGGAGCAGGCGCTTTTTCCGACGGAAAATACAATATCACAAATGATTTCGGCGGAACTTTATATGAATATATCGGACGCAAGCAGGCGTTTGACCTCATGGAATATGTGGATCATATCAATATGACCCACGGTGGTGAAGGCACTAAGATGTACTCGACTGCCGGAACCAATTTGAAGAAGATCTGTCTGCAGAATAAATTGAAGCTTCTGGATGCTTCTGTGCGCCACTTAGGAACCGACATCAACTATGTGGTTCTCGAGAATCTGTACAATGAGATGAAGGATCACATGGATTTCTTCTTCGATACACCAATCGAAAAAATCGAAGTCCTTGAAGACGGATACCGTGTTTATGCGAAGGACGAATCTTACGACTGTAAGAAATGTGTGATCTCCGTAGGTCGAAGCGGAAGCAAGTGGATGGAGACCGTCTGTGACGATCTTGATATTCCTACAAAGTCCAACCGTGTGGATATCGGCGTACGTGTTGAGCTTCCGGCCGTCATCTTCTCACACCTGACGGACGAGCTGTATGAGAGTAAGATCGTATACCGCACCGAAAAATTTGAGGACAATGTACGAACCTTCTGTATGAATCCATACGGAATCGTCGTAAATGAGAATACCAACGGAATCGTAACGGTTAACGGACACAGCTATGAGAGCGCAGATCTGCGCACCGAGAATACGAACTTCGCACTTCTCGTTGCCAAACATTTCTCCGAGCCGTTCAAGGACAGTAACGGATATGGCGAAAGCATCGCCCGTCTCTCCAACATGTTAGGCGGTGGCGTTATCGTACAGCGTTTCGGCGATCTCGTCCGTGGACGTAGAAGTAACACGAAACGTATCGAGGAAGGACTCGTTACTCCTACCCTCGCAGCAACTCCCGGCGACTTAAGCCTGGTTCTTCCGAAACGTATCTTAGACGGAATCATCGAGATGATCTATGCACTCGATAAAATTGCTCCGGGCACGGCCAACGATGATACGCTGCTCTATGGTGTAGAAGTCAAATTCTACAACATGGAAGTAGAGATCGACGAGCACTTACAGAGCAAATACGATGGACTCTATATCATCGGTGACGGAAGCGGTGTGACACATTCTCTTTCCCACGCTTCTGCTTCCGGAGTATATGTCGCACGACATATTGCCGAAAATATGCAGTAACTATACGATCTCAACAGGTAAAAAACAAGCGCTTCGAGAAACATGATTTCTCGGAGCGCTTTGTCTACAGTCTGAATCTGCTATACTATGCATAGCATAACGGATTTATGTTTCAATTACAATTTCAATTGTCGGATTCCATCGGTTACTTTGAGCGAACACTAAGCTTCATGCTGACAACTTTCTTCTTGCCATTCTTAAGTGTCACAGTCGCTTTCAGCGTAACCTTACCTGCCTTCTTTGCAGTAATCTTACCATTCTTGCCAATCTTCGCAATCGAATTATCGGTAGAGGAATAAGTAATCTTGGAAACATTCGCGGTATCGAGTTCCTTGCTCCATGCGAAGCTTGCTGCATTTCCTTCCTTTACCGTTTTGGATTTCTTCGCAGGTTTCACCGTTGCAAGAATCTCCTTCACAAGCTTGGCCGCATCTGCTTCACTGATGAGCTGATAAGAACCCGAATTCTTAATTGTCAGACTCACTCCTGCATCGGTTACTTTGTAAATCTTCTTATTACAAAGTGTGTACTTTCCGGTCTTCTTATTGTATTTCACTAAAGTGAGTTTCTTGCCAGCGCTAAGATCCTTTGCATTCACACTTACGATATATGCTGTCTTTCCGTTCTTATCAACAACATTCTGTGTGATTACAACATCGGTCGTTCCAGCCGCCTCTGTAATCTGTGCAACCACATCGGAAGAAATCGTTCCCTTCGTTCCTGTTGCAGACTTTCTGCCAGTTTTAACAACTTCAGCTTTCACGGATGTGCTTCCCTTGCTATCTGTGGTTGTGGTAACCGTAACTGTTGAACCGTCCTTGTTTGCTGTGGCAACCGTCTTCACCTTGCTGCCATCCGGCTTTGTTGTAACTGTTGTCTGAGTCTTGCTTCCGTCCGGGTTTGTGCTGACGGTTGTCTCGGTCTTACTTCCGTCCGGATTCGTTACGGTTGTATCCGCTGCACTGCTGCCGCCGGATACCGATGACGAACCGGAGCCGGAAGTGCTGCCACCCTGTGAAGCGCTGCTTAAATCTGTCAGTGGTGCGTCGGTGGTAAGGAAGGTCTTGCCCTCTCCAATCTTCGCAAGATCTGCATCGCTTACCTTTACCGCCTTAATATCATCAAATACAATGCTTCCATGTACCGTATAATTTCCATTCTCATCCTTCTTGTCCCCAGCGATATTATCCGGAATGGTGTTACACCATAAGTAATATGCTGCAATATCGGAAGCAGAGATCGAATCTGTACCGCCTTTTGCCTTGAAGCTTGCAAATGGGATTGTCACATACTGCGCCTCGGTTCCTTTTACAAATTCGGTAAGATATGCCTCATACTCTTTACCATTGGAATCTTTCAGCTGGATGACCATCTTCTGTCCGTTTCCATCCGGCTTCACCCACATACTGAGTGCATTGTAAGCAGAGAAGTCTTTGTTATCAAAGGTTCTTCCCAAGCCACCGGTCCAGGCTTCGCTTCCCTTATAGGCCAGAGTGTAATTGAATGCGCATCCGTAGCTTCCTTCCACTTTGTTGACTGCATCCAGTGATACCGAAGAACTGCATCCTGCTGCCGAATTATGGGTTCCGTACTTCGTCTGCATCAGACCATCATTGCCATAATAATACTCAAAATTGTCAAATACACGAGACGGCATAACAGCTGCATCCTGATTAAAGTTGATGAACTTAGCGGTTCCAAGGCTGGTTCCTGTTGTATCGTTCTGTGTATATGCAACCACAGTGATCACACCGGTTCCGGTCTTCGGAATCGCTGCCAGCTTATCGGCTGTCAGCCGCGCCGTATAGACATCACTGTTTTCTGACTTCGTTCCTTCAATGACCAGCGGCTTGTCATCCGTCTCGCTGGTTCTAATCTCAAATGTCACCTTCGCAGCATTCTTTACGGATGCCTTCAGTTCGCATGCGTCCTTGATAACCGCATAATTCTTCGGGGAGATCAGGTATCCGCCAACATTGCTGCTGTATCCGGTCGAGGTAATCTCTCCTGCCTTACTGATTGCACCATTTTCACCATAGAAATTCGTTCCGTTTCCAAAGATGGAATGATCATTGTTGTATGCCTTAATGAAGTCATTGATCATCTCCTGTCCCATCGTTTCATTGTACTTATATGGAACGAAGAAATTCTCACTGTCAAAGTTCGCCCACAGAAGGAAATAAGGAATGTCATGCTCAACTGCCGTATTGACTACCTGATTGTACCAGTCCTTATCCTTGGTCGGATTTCCGCTTACCATCAAGCTGTCCTTGCCAGCGCCTGTGATACGGATACCGGTCTCTGCAATTGCAGGAATCTTAGCCTTTTTATCAGCCAGTCCAGCAACAACATCGCAGCTCTTCGCCAACGCCTCAAAGTAGGTATCACCGGTATACTTGCTTACATCTGCATAGTCATCGTAATAGTCAAATCCAAGTACATCAACATAGGCATCGCCCGGATAGCGTGACAGATAATCGCTCTCATTGTCGATCGGACCATTCGGTGAGTATACGTATAACAGATTATGTACGCCTTTGGCCTGCAGATAATTTACCATGTATCTCCAGATGGCACGGTAGGAATCTGCACTGGTTGATGTTCCCCACCAGAACCATCCGCCGCTATTCTCATGGAACGGACGGAAAAGGATCGGCACATTTTCCTCCTGCAATTTCAATGCGTAGTCTGCAATGATATCCAGGTATGCATTGTACTGTGCGTTGTACTCTCCTCCCTCTAAGATGTAATCTGCACAAGGCGTCAGATCCTTGGACTCAGAGAAATCACACTTTGAGAAATCATATGGGTGCTCGGCATTTCCCGTATCTGTAATCTTTGCATTTGTAAAATTCGGCATATGGCAGGAAAGCGAGATGATAGAACCACCTTCATAAGCTTTCTTGGATGCCTCAATCGAAGCTTCAAGCGGATTCTCCGATGCGCACTCCGTTCCTGCAAGCGCTAAGGTATCAATTCCGAATAAACCTGCTTCCGACCCGGTAATGTCTTTGATATCCGAAGTCTTTCCATTGTCTCTTACCGAACGGAACGTTGAATTCTGGTGTCCGAATAATACTTTATCATCTTTTCGTAGACCAGTGAGATAAGCAGCTAATGCCTTGGCGGAAGCGGTTGCATTACTGTCAACAAGCTTGACTTCTTTTGCCATATTGTTTAAGCCAGCCTGGTCACCTGCCGTCTGTACGTCTTCTGTAATTTGTACATAATCCTCCGAAGCATCGAGCTGTCCGAAGGTAACATCATCGATATATACTTCACGTAAATCTGCATACGGACCGACAATACCTATGGTAAGGCTGGATACCGATTTTGCCTGCGGCTTAATCTCCCCACGGATGGTAACCGTTGACCATCCGTCGCCTGCAGCTTCGACTGTCTTCGAACGAAATGATCCTTCTGCATTTAAGATTTCAGTTCCATCTGTGCTCTTCATAAATAACTTAGTCCGGATGGAATCCATCGAAGATGGGTATCTTAATTTGAAGGTCACGATGTTATAATTGGATATATTCACAGGATTAAAAGTACCCGTAACTTTTGCCTCACTCCATCCAGTTCCAGTATCCTTTGAATAATCAAGTGACATCTTAAGACTTTGCGATGCCTCATCCCATGATACATCGGCTGTCTCAGTCGGTGTTGTGTCATTCTTTACAGGATTCTCTTTTCCGTGGGAATAATTCCATCCAGCCTCACTTTCCCATCCTTTTATGTTCTCCTGGAACGACGCAACCGTTATCGGATCGGTTGGTGCCACTTCCACATTTTCCGGCTCTACCAGCTTCGCATTCGCAATAGCGATTGTACCGGAATAATCACACTGACAACCAGCGAATTGCACCGTCACCGCGTTGACCGCTTCTGTTACTGCTGTTTTAAATGCAACACTTTCGTTCCACTTTCCAGCCACATTTGCGCCTACATTCGCCCCAAATTCAATGGATACGGATGCTTTCTTATATTCCGTCCCATCAATTGTCACTTCATCCTTGAAATCTTCCGCCTTTAACTCTGGAATCACCTTGGACTGCACCCAATCCCAATTTGTTCCCAGCCGTAATACTCCGACAGTTTTCATGCTTCCAGTAAATGTAGCATCCTTCGGGAGAAGCACATCCATCTGCAAGGTTGTTCCTTCTTTTGGGACATCCAATGTCGTCAACGAAACGTTATTTTCTTTCCCCTTATTATTATCCCAGGTACTTGCCACATCAAATGTATACTTTGCACTTGCCTGTACCCCACCTGTTTCTTCCGCCATAACCGTAACCGGCTGCAGAACTACACCCCCAGCAACTGTCGTTGCAAGTATCGCCGATGCCATAAGGCATGCCAGCATTCTTGTTACAATTTTGTTTTTCACAATACCTTCCTCCATTACTATACATTAAAGTCTTTACATCAATTAATTTTATCTTATTAACGGTTTTGTTTCTATTCGCCTTTTAGCTAATATTATTTTCAAAATTATGTTAACATTTACTTAATAAATTTTTAGCCTTTAAAATCAAATTCGTCATATTTACGTATGAAAGCATCAAAAAAAGCCTGTCGACATCCCCCAAAAAGGTATGCCGACAGACTTCCAACCACCATTATTTTGTTATTTTTTCCACAACCACTTTGCATCGTTTCCTGCAAAATGCCATACCATACAGTAAAATCTCATGTCTGTCATCATTCTGCAGATACTCCTCATATCTGCGATCCCTGATCTGCGCAATTGCCTTCTCACAGGCATTCTCCAATCCTGCAACTTCCTTCACATATTTTAGCTCGATAAGGAAAGGAATATAACCGGGAATTTACCCATATATGCTTCGCATAATTTCACACAATCCGAAATATATAATCCGTCAAAAAGCGGCTGATCCGATCCTATCTCAAAAAAGTGGTGTAGCATACTCATATTCAAAGTTTTTCCAAAGCGGCGCGGTCTGGTAAAGAGATTCACTTTTCCCCAATTTTCAAGAAGCTGCTCGATCAATTTTGTTTTATCAACATAATAGAAGCCTTCTTTACGAATCTCCTGAAAGTCTTCAATACCCACCGGTAATTTTAATGTTTCTGACACGTGTTGCCTCCCTCGAAACCTTACTCCACCTGCTTCTCTAAATGTAATTTGATTCTATCATTTGCTCTCTCAAATAGCAAGACCTCCGGGAGCGCTGCTGCTCCCGGAGGTTCTCATATCTGTGATCTTACTTTACTTTATATTTGATTTTCAATGTCTTTTTCTTACCATTCTTTAAAGTAACCACTGCCTTAATGACTGCTGTTCCTTTCTTTTTGGCAATAACATTTCCCTTAGCGTCTACCTTGGCAACCGATTTCTTTTCTGATTTGTAGGTAATCTTTGCAACATTGTTCATATCAAGCTTGCTGCTAAACTGAACCTTTGCTTTCTTTCCCTTCTTTACCTCAACAACCGGTTTCTTTGCCTGTACCGTCTTAAGGATTTCCTTTTCAATCTGTTCTGCTTCCTCAACCGGCATCAGCTGATAGGTTTTACCTGCCGGGAGCGAAACCTTTAAGTTTCCATCCTTGTCGACCTTGAACGTTTTGCTGTCTACCATGACATACTTATTTGTCTTAGTGTCGATCGCCATGGCTTTCAGCTTCGTTCCAGCTGTCAGATTTTCGGCTTCGGTCTTTACCACAAAGGATTTCTCTCCGGCTGCAACCGTGACAACGACATCTACATCCTCTGTCTTTGCTGCGTCACTGATATGTGATACCACCTCGGATGAAATCGTTCCGGTCACCTTCTTTTTGCTTTCTTTTCCGGTTGTCTGCACCTCTGCTGTCACACCGGAAACTGTGCCGTCCTCATTCTTTTGCTTCGTCACTGTTACTTCTGATTTGCTGCCATCTGCCGATACGATGGTATCCTTCTTTACCTCTGAGGTCTGATCCTTCTTAGGCTCTGAGGTCGATGCTGATGAGGAACCGCTGCTTACGCTTCCGGTTTTCTTTAAGATAACCGTTCCTCCGTCTGCTGCAGAAGGGATCGTAACCGTTACTTTTCCGCCATTTACAACGTATGTTTTTCCTGAATACAGGTCGGTCATAACCGAAGCATCTCCCTCGGTGACCGGAATCGTAAGCTGCAATTCTTTGGTATTTACATTCATTCCAACATACAATTTTGTTCCCTGATATTCTCTTGCTACAACATCATATTTGTCTTCATCGGAAGAGTCAACCAACTTTCTGGTGCCTCTTGCAAACACATCGGTGTATGCGTTTCGGATAGACAGGAGCTTCTTATAATGGCTATAGGTCTTGTTGCTATCATTTGCCTTTGACCAGTCAAAATCATAACGGTTGGTCTGATACGGATAATTATTAAGACCTGTCAGTCCAATCTCCTCTCCGTAATAAATAACCGGCTGTCCTTTTGCCGTAATCTGCAGCGTAGCTGCAACCAGTGCCATCGCATCGGCATCTTCCTTTGCAACTTTTGCATCGAGAAGCTTCTGCTTAAATCCATCTTCATCATGGCTGCCTAAGAACTGTCCTGTCATATAGGTATTGTTCAGTGAAGCGTTTCTTGCTGCAAGGAAACTCTCAACAGCTGCGATATTACCATTTACAAAGCTGCTTGCCTGATCGTTGAAATCGAAGTCGAGATCCGAATCCATCGTTCCGGTTCCGAGCGTATTTCCGTTGGATGCATAGCCACCACCGGCATACTCACCGATCATCTTGAAGGACGGATCCGCCTCGGTTAATGCATTCTTTAATTCTGCCCAGGTATCATTCTCGACATGCTTTACGGTATCCACACGGAAATAATCAATTCCGTAATTTTTTACCCACTGTGTCTGCCACTTTACAAGCTGCGCACTGACAGCTGGGTCTTCCGTTTTAAAATCCGGTAAATTGGATAAAGAATCCTTCTGGTCACTTCCGGCAACAACATCATCAGCGCCTCGAAGCATCGATTTAAAAGTCGATTCCGTATCGTATCCTGCATGATTTACCACGATATCCACCATGATACGGATACCACGCTCATGTGCCTGCTCGATCAGAGTCTTAAATTCCTCCTCGGTTCCAAGAGCCGGGTTAAGTTTTGTAAAATCACTTGCCCAGTAACCATGGTACGCTGCATTATATGGCACATCCTCTTTACCCTTATCGGTCACTGTAACGCCCTTAATGTTTTCCACAATTGGTGTGATCCAGATGGTATTGATACCAAGCTGCTCCAAATAATCAAGCTTTTGTGTCACTCCTGCGAAATCACCGCCATGGTACAGACCTTCATTCGTGCCATAAGTATTATCGCCATTTGCAGTATTGTTTGACGCATTTCCATCAAAGAAACGATCCGTCACCATAAAATAGATAACTGACTCATCCCAGTCGAAATCCTTTGCATCCGTCTTGGTACGTGCAACTACATCAACCTTTACATTGGTCGTATACAGGTTTCCATACTGATCCTTCACGGTAATCGGAAGGGTTTTCGTTCCAAGTGGAGTATCCTGTGTAACCGATATGGTTACCGCCTGAAGATCCGGTACGATGGCAAGCGCATGGCTGCCGCCCAGAGAAGACACATCAATACTAGCCTCTGCCACTTCAAGCTTCTTCTCATCGTTTTCATCCTGCTGAATCGTAAACTTCACTACATTATTTTCGTTGTAGTTAAAGGAGTCATTCATAACCTCAGCATTCACGGAGGCATTCAGCTTATAGTATTCTACATAAGAATACTCCTTCTGCTCTTTTGTCTCCTGTTTCTCATTATATTTATCCGTCACAAATTTGTCGCCGACTTTGTAGCGGTAATATGTGTTTCCATTTTTTAACGTATCATATACATACTCAAAACGCAGATTCTTTTCATCATAGTTCATTGCATAGATTTTATCATCAATTTCCACAGAAACCTGCTGCTTAGCCAGGTCACCTTCAAGCAATGCCTTATCATCGCGATAATAGAAATGAATCTTACCCGCCTTGACATCCACCTCATATCCCTTATTATATGGGGCACTTAATTTTGGCTCTTCACCCTTTTTAATGCTTGCACATACCACATTCTGGTTCTCCGGGAAAGCGACCGTATGGTCTCCACCGTCCTTAATCCAGTTCTTCGAATCGGAATCATCAAGCACCACAACAAAGTCAACCTTTGTGCAGCTTGCCGATACCTGTGCCTTAATCTTCCACTTTCCGTCTCCAACCGATGTAAAAGGAAGTTCTTTCTTATTATTAATACCGGTTGTCCACGAATAAAATTGAGGGGTTGTAGCACCCAAATCCGGATTCTCATACTCCAGATATAAGTACCTTGGATCTGCCTTCGTAACGGTAGGTTTGTCTTTTACCGGAGTCTTTCCAACAACATACCACAAGGTAATTTCAGAAGCATTCTCATCAATGACATAATATTGGTTTGCATCCTGTCCATCATCCCATGATCCTGCCACATATCTTGCAATAATTCCAAGCTTGTTAAATGACAGTTCCGTTGTTCCCTGTACCCAGGTTATGTTATTAGCTTCATCCTCCACCATTTTATCCAACTTAACAACTGCCTCTTTGCCCTCTGTGCCGCCATTCTCAAAGATATAAATATCCGACACGCCCGGCTTCATCTCCAGATCCGGTGAATACATATTGATTGTTACCTTGTATTGTTTGGCTACAACCGGAATCGTCATCTCCTGTTCAAACTCGCCATAAACCGCAACAACCGTTACCGCTGTAAGCTTGGAGCCCTCAGAAACCGTAATCGTATTGTCCGCTAAAGTAACTCCTTCCGGCTTATCCTTTAATCGATAGGAAACCGTTACCTGCTCTGCATTCACAGTTTCTCCATTGTAATAATTTGCAGAGGTCGCAAGCTTCTTCGGCTTTCCGGCAGTAATTTGACCATTGTCTGCCACAAGCTTCTTTAAATACTGAAATTTAACATCTACCTTTTTAGCCTCAGTCGTATCCGTAAGGTCAATGGTAAATGTCACATCCGCCGGTGCCGCTACCGTCACAGAACGATTTTCGCCGCTACCTTCACCATATCCCCATGGCATTGCCCAGGCTTTATTTTCCGGATCCTGCAAAATCTTATAAGAATAAGTTCCGGCTGCTACATTTGAATAAGTGATACTATATTTATCTGTATCCTCTGTATTCTGCTTCAGAGTATTCTTCGTATTCTTGAGATCCCAATTGGTTCCAGCAAGTCCACCGTCGCCCGCCAGAATAAAAATATTGCGGATTTCCGCTGGCTTAATCTCTGTCTTCTTATCCGCTGCTGTATACCATTTCCCATCAGATGGTACAAAATACGCTTCCGTAAGCTTCTGTTTTGCAATCTCTGCATTCCAGCATTCATATTTTGTTGCATCCTCTTTAACAAACTGTAATCCTTCAATCGCACCGGATATAACGACATAACCCCATCCGCTAATTTTCGGATCTTCCAAAAGGGTCGGAAATGAAGGTCCTTCTCCCCAGGTTGAAGGTCTGAAACAATGCTCCGTGTCTCCCGCTGTCACTTTGGCATCGCTCCAGACATTTACGCCCCAGTCGGTCGCCGAAGTCCCCTGCGGAAGCTCAAAATACAGCTTTACACCTTCATTCTCACTCTCTGCTGCAAGCACCTGCTCCATTCCCTGCATCTGAAACATGGTAACCACCATTACAAGTGCAAGAAATAAACTAAGCAATCGCTTGCCTAATGTTACTACCTCTCTTTTATTGTTCATTCTACTCTCCCCATGTGATCCTCTTAAATCACGTTTTAGTCATATTGCACACCCTTTATGACCCTCCCCTATCATATCCTATGCAAATGCAATATGCCAATTCCGAGTATATGCTTCCCGTTCGTCATTTTCAACAAGATTATGATAGACACTTAACAATTTCGCTTATTTCACTAATTCGCCCAAAATGTTTTTGTCTATTTTTTTATCACATATTCCACTTTTTTAGCAATCATGCTTTTTGTGAATAAAAAAAACTCCGAGAAACCATAGGTTTCTCGGAGCCTTTACTTAACACTTTATTCTCTGATTTAGAAATCTACCTCTGTATCATAGTAGCAGCACTTCAAAAGCTTCTCCATCTCCTCCTGGCTAGGCTGTCTTGGATTTGAACCTGTACATGCATCTAAAATAGCATTTGCAGCGATCTCCGGCAGTCTCTCAAGGAATACTTCCTCCGGAACAAATCCCTGTTCCGTCGGATAACTGTCCGGACCATAGTTCTTAATGCAATGCGGAATGTTGAGATCATCATTCATCTTGCGCAGATAAGCGATCAGAAGTGCAACTTTCTCATCTAAGCTGTCTCCGCCAAGTCCCATAAAATCAGCAATCTCGCCGTAACGCTTCTTCGCCGTCTCATCCTTCGCATTGAAAGCAATAACCTTCGGAAGATACATTGCGTTCGCTGCTCCGTGGATGATATGTGCGCCGTAATCGGCAAATGCTGCACCTGTCTTGTGCGCCATAGAATGGACAATGCCGAGTAACGCATTGGAGAAAGCCATACCAGCCAGACACTGTGCGTTATGCATCGAATCTCTCTTATCCATATCTCCGTTGTAAGAACCAACCAGATCTCTCTGGATCATCTTGATCGCATGTAAAGCAAGCGGATCGGTAAAATCACAGTTTGCAGTCGAAACATAAGCCTCGATCGCATGCGTCATCGCATCCATACCTGTATGAGCTACAAGCTTCTGCGGCATCGTCTCTGCCAGATCCGGATCGACGATTGCTACGTCCGGTGTAATCTCAAAATCAGCGATCGGATACTTGATACCTTTCTCATAATCAGTGATAATCGAGAAAGCAGTAACCTCCGTTGCTGTACCGGAGGTTGAGGAGATTGCACAGAAATGTGCCTTATTACGAAGCGCCGGAATACCGAACACCTTGCACATATCCTCGAAGGTGATATCCGGATACTCGTACTTGATCCACATAGCCTTCGCAGCGTCGATCGGAGATCCTCCACCCATCGCGATAATCCAGTCAGGCTCAAACTCCTGCATCGCTGCAGCACCCTTCATAACAGTTTCAACAGATGGATCAGGCTCAATTCCCTCAAATAACTGAACCTCCATACCGGCTTCTTTTAAATAGTCCTCTGCTTTCTGCAGGAAACCAAAACGCTTCATAGATCCGCCACCAACACAGATCATAGCTCTCTTTCCCTTAAAAGTTTTAAGTGCCTCTAATGCACCCTTTCCATGATACAAATCTCTAGGTAGTGTGAATCTTGCCATCGTAAAAACCCTCCTTAATAATTTGTCATTGTGTTTGGCAACACTTTGTTATATTATACAATATTTTCGCCAATAAGCCAATCCAATTATAAGTTTTTTACAAAAATTTTATAATCCTCTCTAATTATTTATGCACAATTGATATCTCATGCTCCTGCAGCATCTGTGCCATAATCCTCGCGCTTTGTGGCTCAAACAGTCTGTTCTGCTGCTCCAGAATCAACCTCGCAACCAGCATCGGAGATTCACCTCTTCGCAAATGCCGATCCGCATAATCCGCTACCGCAAGAACACGGGCAAGCTTCGGAATCTTTTCTCCTGCCAGCCCCTCCAGAAATCCGTTTCCATCATACGCCTCCCTGTGATAATGCACCGCATCCGCAATCTCGGATCTTCCGGTAGAATGCAATGTCGTGATGATCTGGTAGCCTTTCTGCACATAAGTCTGAAATACTTTATATTCTTCATCCGAGAGGTCTTCCCTGCGGATCAGCGCATCCGGAATGCCAATCATTCCGATTTCGTGCAGTAATCCTGCGCTGTAGGCATCTACGCACTGCTGCTCATCCATGCCTTCTCTTAAGGCAATCTCACGGGCAAATGCTGCCACGCCGAGATAATGCGCCTCTTCTCCCGGTATCTTCGCTCCCAAAGCATGCACCATCGAATCCATCACCTTCACCGAAATGGTATCAAGCTGTTGTCTCTCATCCGCGATGCGTTTCTCCAGAATCTGGGTACGTCTGCGCTTATTCACCCAATATTTCTGGATCGTATACATCAGAGAATATATCATAAGTACCATGCAGACGAACAGATACGGAAATCTCAGCGCTATATTTTCACCATAGAGCTCACGGACCGGCGAATCTGCATTCCACCTAAAACCGATGAAGATTGCAATCAGATACGCAAGATTGATCACGATACTTCTTCCGATTCCAAGCACAAACACAATACCACAGGCATAAATCAGCAGAAACATCACACTAAAGGATCCGATCAATGCGTGATAGTAAACGAAAAATACCGGCAGGCAAAGCAGCGTGAACACAACGGTATCCAGCCACATGCTGCGATGCTTTCTCTCAATCCATATATCCAAAGCCAATACCCCTACCATGATCATCAGTACAATCTGGTATTCCATTGAGGCACCATAAATCAGTCCATTTGGAATACTGACCGCCCAGATCATTCCAAATACCAGCTTGATCCATGCCGCCAGCTGCTCATCCTCATACGGGCACAGAACAATATCCCGGAAATTCTGCAGCTTTTTCTTCATCACATGTACCATCTTCTCCATATACAACACCTTTTATAAAACAACAATCTTTTCTTCCCGAATTAATTGAACCACCGTTTTCGCCACCTGCGGGTCAAACTGCGTTCCTGCCCCTTTTTCAAACTCACCGATAATATAATCCTTATCACAATGCTTTCTGTAACAGCGATTGGAATTCATTGCATCGAGCGCGTCTGCGGCGCTGATAATACGCGTGATCAGAGGGAGCTCTTCCCCTTTCAGTCCAAACGGATAACCGGTTCCGTCATAATGCTCATGATGATAGCTTGCACCCAGATCCGCCTGCGGCAGAAACTTAAGTTCGGAGAGAATTTCCCGTCCCCAGATGGTGTGCTTCTTCATAATCTCAAATTCTTCATCCGTCAAACGTGCCGGCTTATTGAGCACTGCATCCGGTATTGCAATCTTTCCAATGTCATGAAGCAGCGCACTCCGGTAAATCAGGGATATCTCCCTATCCGTATAGGCAACCGTCTTCAGGTTCTGTGCGATCAACGCCGAATACTCCGCCACACGTTGGGAATGTTCCTGCGTATAGGAATCCTTCTCATCAAGCATCCGGCTGATCGTTGCTACCGAATTTACCATCAGCTTCTTTGTATCATCAACCGCATGCTGTACTTCCTCCTCCAGCTTCTTCTCATGTTCAGCCTGAAGAATCTGGTAAAGCTTATAGAATATGTCCATCACAACGGTGATCAGACAAAACCCCCAGTAAAAAATCGGATAATAATACAAATACTCTCTTGGATACGAATAGAACAGTACCCCTCGTACCGGTGTCCAGAAAAGAAGCATGATTCCCAACCCAAATCCGATACACGCCGGTACTCCAAATGGCATTCCAAACAACACAAGTGTAAAAATCGGAATCAGCATATACCAAAGCAGCGAAAAACCGTCATTGGCACCGACTGCTGCAATCGGTAACGCCAATGCCAGCAACACGATCACCGCTATCCTGCCAATCCTGTATCCTTCCTTTTGGTGCCGGTTCAGTACCGCTGCACACAAAATACACACCACTGCGGCAAACAGTGTTGCTCCCCCTATCCCATATTTCCCAAGCTTAAAATTTTCCACATCGATCAAAAGCATAACAATTGCAAAAATAACAAGCATGTTCTGCAATGCACGGATATCTACATTGATCGTTTTCTCATAATTCCATACTCTTTTTATTGAAGCTGCTGCTTCCCTTATCATCGGTATTCTCCTCCGAAGTCGCTTTCTCCCTTTTTATTTTTCAATTACCTATTTCATTATAAACAGGCCTCGATACGAAATCAACTGCTTTTCCCAACTCAAAAATCCCCGCCCACAATGTGGACGAGGATTCTTGTAAATCTCATATATACGGTTCGAATTTTCTCGAATTATAACTGAGGACCTGCTGAAACAAGTGCCTTACCAGCCTCATTTCCCTCATACTTAGCAAAGTTCTTATTGAATCTTGCTGCAAGATCCTTAGCCTTTGTCTCCCACTCAGAAGCATCAGCGTAAGTATCACGAGGATCAAGGATTCCTGTATCTACTCCTGGAAGCTCTGTAGGAACTTCGAAGTTGAACATTGGGATCTTCTTAGTAGGAACTTCATTGATTGCTCCGCTAAGGATTGCATCGATGATTCCACGAGTATCCTTAATAGAGATTCTCTTTCCAGTTCCGTTCCATCCTGTATTTACGAGGTAAGCCTTAGCTCCGCTCTTCTCCATCTTCTTAACGAGCTCCTCAGCGTACTTTGTAGGATGTAACTCGAGGAATGCCTGTCCGAAGCAAGCAGAGAATGTAGGTGTAGGCTCAGTGATTCCACGCTCTGTACCAGCAAGCTTAGCAGTAAATCCTGACAGGAAGTAGTACTGTGTCTGCTCCGGTGTAAGGATAGATACTGGTGGAAGTACTCCAAATGCATCTGCTGATAAGAAGATTACGTTCTTTGCAGCTGGTGCAGAAGAGATTGGACGTACGATATTCTCAATATGGTTGATTGGGTAAGATACACGAGTATTCTCTGTAACACTCTTGTCTGTGAAGTCGATCTTACCGTTTGCATCTACAGTTACGTTCTCAAGAAGAGCATCTCTTCTGATTGCGTTGTAGATATCAGGCTCAGAATCCTTGTCAAGATCGATAACCTTAGCGTAGCATCCACCCTCGAAGTTGAATACTCCGTTGTCATCCCAGCCGTGCTCATCATCACCGATGAGAAGACGCTTAGGATCTGTAGATAATGTTGTCTTACCTGTTCCTGAAAGACCGAAGAATACAGCTGTGTTCTCACCATTTAAGTCTGTGTTTGCAGAACAGTGCATAGCAGCGATACCCTTAAGTGGAAGGAAGTAGTTCATCATAGAGAACATACCCTTCTTCATCTCTCCGCCGTACCATGTATTGATGATAACCTGTTCCTTGCTTGTGATATTGAAAGCTACACAGGTCTCAGAGTTTAATCCTAATGCCTTGTAGTCCTCAACCTTAGCCTTAGAAGCATTATATACAACAAAGTCAGGCTCGAAGCTCTCAAGTTCCTCAGCAGTTGGCTGAATGAACATGTTTGTTACGAAATGAGCCTGCCAAGCTACCTCTACGATAAAACGGATAGCCATACGTGTATCTTTGTTTGCTCCACAGAAAGCATCTACAACGAAAAGTCTCTTGTTGCAAAGCTCCTTCTTAGCGATATCCTTAACAACATTCCATGTATCCTCTGTCATTGGATGGTTGTCATTCTTGTACTCATCTGTTGTCCACCATACAGTGTCCTTAGAGTTCTCATCCATAACGATGTATTTGTCTTTTGGTGAACGTCCTGTGTAGATACCTGTCATTACGTTGACAGCGCCAAGCTCTGTCTCTTTACCAACTTCGTATCCCTCGAGACCAGCCTTTGTCTCCTCCTCAAATAATACATCATAAGAAGGATTATAAACGATTTCTGTAGTTCCGGTAATTCCATACTTGCTTAAATCAATTGTTGCCATCTTGCCCTGACTCCTTTTCTTTAATAATTACAGAAGCTTTCTTTTGTTATTCTTTTTCCAACTTCTTCGCCTAATATTATACATGATTGATTTCCAAAATCAATATGCTTGCAAAATATTTTGTTAAAAATTTATCATTTTTTCTTTTGATCTGCTTTCTCTATATATAGTAGGATCTCATCGAGTTCCGAAGCCGGTACTTTCGTGTATTCTGCAAGTTCTGCGACGCTAGGCTTCATTCCTTTCTCTTTCTCGAGATACTTGACCGCCTCATTGACCAAAGCGATCCTGCCGACCATCGCATCCTCACTTTCGCCCTCTCCCTCTTCCTCGATAATGCAGGATTTCACCGCATTCTCAATCTCCTGTGCAAGTTCTGATTCAACATCAATTTTCTCTTGCGAGCCACAAAGTTCCGTAAGCCGCATAAAAAGTGCCATATTGCCTTCCTGCACGACATCCTGCAAACGGTCCGGGTCATTCGATTCCGTGAGCTTCTTTGCATTCTCTAACACGACCGGAAGCCAGCAGTTCGTGATATCGTTGATCACGCTCTCATCTCCGGCAAGGAGAGCCTTATACATTTCCTCCTGCTTTTCCTTCGAATAGGTGGAGAGTTCGTTTAATTCGTCGAGGTACATCTGAAAGACGCCGGTGTGGGCGGCTTCATTGTTCTTCTCTGTATCCGCTGCATCCAACGTTTCGGTCTGATAGGCCGCTTTTTTCTCATCATCCGTCTCATCTTCACCGGATTCTGAATTATTCTCCTGCGCATCTTCTGCATTTTCTGCAATCTGCTCATCCTCCGGATGCGGCTTTAATAAGAAATCCAGCACCATCTGCTGCTGTTCTTCATTAAGATCCATGTCTTTGAAGTATCCTAAGATTTCCTCACGTGTCATATTTCCCTGTGACACACGGATAATCTCAGATACCTCATGGATGGTTTCTGTAAATAAACTCTGATCTAACATATATCCTCCAAATATGATTACGCTAACAGTTCGCGAACCATCGCTGCATCAAATGCAACATGATCCACATGATCGACTTCGATGCGGTACAATGCGTTGGCTGCGATGTGCTCTGCTGCCTGCTCGAGATCACGGATTCCGGATGTATTCTTATACTGCTCCACGATCGCGTCGAGTGCTTCGTCCGTGATCACACACTCCTCTTCCTTAAGGCTCATTCTCTTAAGCACCTTCGGCAAAGCAAATTTCGAGAAGATTACCTTCTTCTCTTCCGTTGTATAATCCGGAATATCGATGACTGCAAAACGCGACATCAGCGGCGCGCTGATCTGTGATTTATCGTTGGCCGTAGCGATCGGATAGACTCCGACGGTCGGAATCATACACTCCATATAGTTGTCCGTGAATCCAAGATTATCAAGAAGCGTCAGAAGTACATCTGCAGGATTTCCGTTGCCTTTGCCTGCGGCAGCTTTATCGAGCTCGTTGATGATAAATACAAGGCTAGACTCCCCTGCCATCGAGAACGCATCCATAATGATTCCCGGCTTGGCATTCGCATAGACACGGGAGCTTCCCGTCAGCTGCTCCGGATCATTGATGGAACTCATATCGAGTGTTGTCCACGGAAGCTTTAAGATTCTTGCTACCGCGTAGGCGATCTGTGATTTACCGGTTCCCGCCGGTCCGACCAGAAGAAGTCCGTATGCCGGAAGTGTATGGGTACGGTTAATCTGGATGATCGTCTCGATGATTCTCTGCTTTACGCGCTCCATTCCATAGAGTTCCTCATCGAGGATACGGCGCGCTTCGTTCGGATCGATTGCTTCAAAATAGTTACTCTTCCACTGAATATTCATCATGATAGAGAGTGCTCTCTGCGCGTGTCGGCGTTCCTCCGGTGATACCTCGTTGGAACGGGCTACCGCAAGATTACGTCTTGCCCACAGGCGTATATTGTCAGGAAGAGTAATTCCTGCACAGTTTAAAAAGTCTGATATACTTGTAATGCTTGTTATCTTCATGTTATCAGCAGATTCATCAGGTTCATCGTCAGACACATCCGTGGCAACAGCATTGCTTTCAAGCAGACGTTCAATCATAAATTGTAAAAAGCCGTCGGAT
>OGGI01000410.1_pt1 | contig 45017 bp, 40 predicted proteins | sample 1571051 | NCBI WGS metagenome assembly OGGI01 (sample SAMEA2582075, study PRJEB24529) | metagenome | biome: Human gut stool | place: China | collected 2011 | reverse complement strand
GATGAAAATCTATTCTTAGCAGCACGTAACTTATACAAAGTAGATGTTCGTGATGTGCAAGCAATCGATCCAGTTAGCCTAATCGCTTTTGATAAAGTGGTTGTAACTGTTGATGCAGTAAAACAAATTGAGGAGATGCTAGCATGATTCAACAAGAACGTTTGCTAAAAGTGCTTAAAGCACCTCATATCTCTGAGAAAGCGACAAACAACGCTGAAAAAGGTAACACAATCGTATTTAAAGTTGCATTAGATGCTAACAAAGTAGAAATTGCAAATGCGGTTGAAGCACTTTTCGAAGTTAAAGTTGATTCTGTACGTACAGTGGTTGTTAAAGGTAAAACTAAACGTCACGGTGCAAAATCAGGTCGTCGTAGTGACTGGAAAAAAGCTTATGTAACTCTTCAAGAAGGTCAATCACTTGACTTCGTTGAAGGTGCGGCAGAGTAATTCGGAGGAATAGAAAACTATGGCTATCGTTAAATGTAAGCCGACCTCCGCTGGTCGTCGTCATGTAGTTAAAGTTGTTAATGCAGAACTTCACAAAGGGAAACCTTTTGCAGCACTTTTAGATACTAAATCTAAAACTGGTGGTGGTAACAACTTAGGTCGTATCACTACTCGCCACATCGGTGGTGGTCATAAACAACACTATCGTTTAGTTGATTTCAAACGTAACAAGTTAGAAATCCCTGCGGTAGTTGAGCGTTTAGAATACGATCCAAACCGTTCTGCTAACATCGCGTTAGTTCTTTATAAAGATGGTGAACGCCGTTATATCTTAGCACCAAAAGGTTTATCTGCTGGTGATACGATTCAAGCAGGTGCTTCAGCTCCGATTAAAGTAGGTAACGCATTACCTATGCGTAACATCCCCGTTGGTACAACTGTACACAACGTGGAATTAAAACCTGGTAAAGGTGGTCAAATTGCACGTTCTGCGGGTGCTAGCGTACAAATTATTGCACGTGAAGGTAACTATGTAACTTTACGTCTTCGTTCAGGTGAAATGCGTAAAGTATTAGCTGATTGTTTCGCAACAATCGGTGAAGTAGGTAATTCTGAGCATATGCTTCGCGTTCTTGGTAAAGCAGGTGCTAACCGCTGGAGAGGCGTACGCCCAACAGTTCGTGGTACTGCAATGAACCCAGTAGACCACCCACACGGTGGTGGTGAAGGTCGTAACTTTGGTAAACATCCAGTTACACCTTGGGGCGTTCAAACCAAAGGTAAGAAAACTCGTCACAACAAACGTACTGATAAATACATCGTACGTCGTCGTGGCAAATAATTTTATTCATTAAAAAGAGGATAACCCATGCCACGTTCTCTCAAGAAAGGTCCTTTCCTTGACCTACACTTGTTGAAGAAGGTAGAGAAGGCGGTGGAAAGCGGGGATAAAAAACCAATTAAAACTTGGTCCCGTCGTTCAATGATCATTCCATCAATGATTGGTTTGACCATCGCAGTCCATAATGGTCGTCAGCACGTTCCAGTTTATGTATCAGACGAAATGATCGGTCATAAACTTGGTGAATTTGCACCGACTCGTACATACCGCGGTCATGCCGCAGATAAGAAAGCTAAGAAATAAGAGGTAAAAGATGGAAACTATTGCTAAACATCGTTACGCTCGTACTTCTGCCCAAAAAGCTCGCTTAGTTGCTGATTTAATTCGCGGTAAAAAAGTTTCTGCAGCATTAGAAATCTTAACTTTCACTAACAAAAAAGCAGCGGCTTTAGTGAAGAAAGTATTAGAATCAGCTATCGCGAATGCAGAGCACAATGACGGTGCAGATGTAGACGATCTTAAAGTTGCTAAGATTTTCGTTGATGAAGGTCCAAGCATGAAACGTGTTATGCCACGTGCAAAAGGTCGTGCAGATCGTATTTTAAAACGTACTAGCCACATCACTGTGGTTGTATCAGATCGTTAATCAGTAGGAGAATAACAATGGGTCAGAAAGTACATCCTAATGGTATTCGCCTTGGTATTGTTAAACCTTGGAACTCTACTTGGTTCGCGAATACACAAGATTTCGCTGATAACTTAGACGGCGATTTCAAAGTACGTAAATTCTTAAACAAAGAGTTAGCGAATGCTTCAGTATCACGTATCACTATTGAACGTCCTGCGAAAAGTATTCGTGTAACTATCCACACAGCTCGTCCTGGTATCGTTATCGGTAAAAAAGGCGAAGATGTTGAAAAATTACGTAACGCAGTAGCGAAAATCGCAGGCGTTCCAGCACAAATCAACATCGCTGAAGTGAAAAAACCAGAGCTAGATGCGAAATTAGTAGCAGATAGCATCGCTTCTCAACTAGAACGTCGTGTTATGTTCCGCCGTGCAATGAAACGTGCAGTACAAAACGCAATGAAATTAGGTGCTAAAGGTATCAAAGTTGAAGTTAGCGGTCGTTTAGGTGGTGCAGAAATTGCTCGCTCAGAATGGTATCGTGAAGGTCGTGTACCTCTACATACTCTTCGTGCAGACATTGATTATAACACTGCAGAAGCTCACACAACTTACGGCGTAATTGGCGTTAAAGTGTGGATCTTCAAAGGTGAAATTCTTGGTGGTATGGCGGCAGTGATCGAATCTGAAAAAGAACCAGCGGCACAGCCTAAAAAGGCGCCACGTGGCAAAGGTCGTAAATAAGGAGAATCACTGAATGTTACAACCAAAACGCACAAAATTCCGTAAAGTACACAAAGGCCGTAACCGTGGTATCGCGGGCGGTACTGAAGTGAGCTTCGGTACATTCGGTTTAAAAGCAGTTGGTCGTGGTCGTTTAACAGCACGTCAAATTGAAGCAGCACGTCGTGCGATGACTCGTGCAGTTAAACGTCAAGGTAAAATCTGGATCCGTGTGTTCCCAGACAAACCAATTACTGAAAAACCATTAGAAGTCCGTATGGGTAAAGGTAAAGGTAACGTTGAGTACTGGGTAGCTTTAATCCAACCGGGTAAAGTATTATATGAAATGGATGGTGTTTCTGAAGAAATCGCACGTCAAGCATTTGCATTAGCGGCAGCGAAATTACCAATGAAAACCACATTTGTAACTAAGACGGTGATGTAATGAAAGCTCAAGAACTACGTAATAAAAATGTTGAAGAGCTGAATGCTGAGTTAGTAAACCTTTTAGGTGAGCAATTCAAATTGCGTATGCAAGCAGCCACCGGTCAGCTTCAACAAACCCACCAGTTAAAACAAGTGCGTCGTAGTATTGCACAAGTTAAAACTGTATTAACCGAGAAGGCGGGTGAGTAATGACTGATAAAATTCGCACAGTACAAGGTAAAGTAATCAGCGACAAAATGGACAAATCATTTGTTGTTGCGATTGAACGTACGGTAAAACACCCGTTATACGGTAAATTTATCCGTCGTACAACTAAATTACACGTACACGATGAAAACAACGAAGCTAAATTAGGTGATGTAGTTGAAATCAAGGAATGTCGTCCTGTTTCAAAAACAAAAGCACATACTTTAGTTCGTGTTGTTGAGAAAGCAGTAGCTTAATCAGCAAATCAATATTAAACCCTCTAGCAGCAATGCTGGAGGGTTTTTTTATACCTAATTTTTCAAAGAAGTATACTTCTTTTACTTGTTATTGACATAACAAGTAAAACATATTGATAAAACTTTGGAGAAACTAATGATGAGAATTAATACATTATCTATTGGTCTTGTGGCAATTTTACTTTCAGCTTGTTCGGCTCAGCGTATAGGCGGTTATACGTTAATGAGCTCAAAAAAATGTTAATTTGAATTCTGGTAAATTGGCAGTTACTCAAGAGAGAGCGAGAGGTGAGCATTCAGCCTATCCTTATGCTCGTTTTGATGAAGCAACAGATCGTGCTATTCAAACTAATAAATGTGCTGTTGCGTTGTCTTATGTTGCTGTGTATGTAAAACCAAATTTCTTTACTGTTTCAGCTATTGTTGAAGGGAATTTAGTGGTAGATCGTACATTACCTGGATGTGGTAATGCTCATTAAAATAATAAAGCGGTCATTTTCCTGATGCGATTTGCAAAATCGCTGAGGAAAATGACCGCTTGTTTTATTCTTTCAAATTACTCAACCGTCACCGATTTCGCGAGGTTACGCGGTTGATCCACATCAGTGCCTTTAATGAGTGCAACGTGGTAAGAAAGGAGTTGCAGTGGCACTGTGTAGAAGATTGGTGCGGTCACTTCGTCCACTTTATGGAATACCAAGGTTTTGTAGCCTAAGCCTGCATCGTGGTCGGCGAAGATAAATAATTGACCGCCGCGTGCTTTCACTTCTTCAATGTTCGATTTCACTTTTTCAAGTAAATTATTTTCAGGGGCAACGACAATTACAGGCATTTCGTTGTCGATTAATGCGAGTGGCCCGTGTTTTAATTCGCCCGCTGCGTAGGCTTCTGCATGAATGTATGAAATCTCTTTTAATTTCAACGCCGATTCCATGGCGATTGGGTAGAATTCGCCACGACCTAAGAATAAGCTGTGTTGTTTATCTGCAAAGTCTTCAGAGAGTTTTTCGATCTCTTTTTCGTGCGTTAATGCGGCCTCAATTAACGCTGGCAAACGTTGTAATGCGTGAACGATATCCGCTTCTTGCTCCGCTGAAACATTGCCTTTTAAGCGACCTAATGCTGCTGTTAAAAGTAATAAACAGGTTAATTGAGTTGTGAAGGCTTTAGTTGATGCTACGCCTACTTCTACACCCGCACGGGTCATAAAGGCAAAGTTTGATTCACGCACTAATGATGAGGTAGCTACGTTACAAATCGTCATTGCTGCCATAAAACCTGACTCTTTCGCCAAGCGTAATGCCGCTAAAGTATCTGCTGTTTCACCAGATTGTGAGATGGTTACTAATAAGCTATTTGGGCGAGTTACGAATTTGCGGTAGCGGAATTCAGAGGCGATTTCTACATCACATGCCACACCTGCAATTGATTCTAACCAATAGCGTGCCACCATCCCTGCGTTGTAAGAGGTACCGCAAGCGACGATTTGGATATGTTCCACTTTCGATAAAATTTCCGCAGCATTTGGTGCAATAGCTTCTAAATTCACTTTGCCTTCTTTGATGCGACCGTCTAACGTATTCATAATTGCCACTGGTTGTTCGAAAATTTCTTTCTGCATATAGTGGCGATATTGTCCTTTATCTGCTGCATCTTGCTCAAAGTTGCCTTCGTGAATTTCACGTTCTACTTTGTTGCCGTTGCGGTCGTAAATATCAACTGAAGTACGTGTGATTTCTGCCACATCGCCTTCTTCTAAGTAAGTAAAACGGCGGGTTACGCTTAATAGTGCAAGCGGGTCAGAAGCGAGGAAGTTTTCACCGATGCCGTAACCGATAACTAACGGAGAACCTGAACGTGCTACGATTAAATGCTCTGGTTCTTCTTCATTTAATACTACGGTACCGTATGCACCGCGAAGTTGTTTCACAGTTTTTTGCACTGCTTCTAATAATGAATTTGATGTGCGGAATTCCCATTCCACTAAATGGGCGATCACTTCGGTGTCAGTTTGTGATTGGAATACATAACCGCGTGTTTGTAACTCTGCACGTAACTCTTCGTAGTTTTCGATAATACCGTTGTGAACCACTGCAATTTTGCCTGAGCGGTGAGGGTGTGCATTGGCTTCAGAGGGTTCACCGTGGGTTGCCCAGCGGGTGTGTGCTATCCCTGTTCCACCTAATAATGGTTTAGCTTCTAACGCATCATCTAAGGCTTTTACTTTACCCACGCGACGCAAAATATTCATTTGTTTATCTGCACCTAATACGGCAACGCCCGCAGAGTCGTAACCACGATACTCTAAGCGGTGTAATCCATCGACTAAAATTGCTGCTACATCACGTTGTGCTACCGCACCGACAATTCCACACATAAATTTTATTTCCTAATGTTTGTTTAATTTGAGTTTAAATTTATAGATTTCTTCGTTTTTTCTTCTGCCAAATCTCCCCTACTTCTCTTTAAAGAGGGGAACATATTCAAACCTAAAACTAATATCGAAACACTTTTAGATATAATCCCCCTCTTTAGCAAAGAGGAGTAGGGGAGATTTGGCTGTAGTAATTAACGGAGAAAATACACGATAAAATAAGTACTATTTCGCCACAATCACTTCTACGCCGTTTTGTTCAATTAAAACTTTCGTTTCGTAACTTAATTGGCTATCAGTGATGATTTTGTCAATCTTAGACCAACCAAGTTCCACATTGGGCATTTTTCTTCCGATCTTTTGTGATTCGATTAACACAATTACTTCACGGCTCACTTCTGCCATCACTTGGCTTAACCTGACTAACTCATTGAATGTCGTTGTGCCACGTTCTAAATCTAATCCATCAGCCCCAATAAAAAGCTGGTCAAAATCATAAGAACGAAGGGCATTTTCTGCCACTTTGCCTTGAAAGGATTCCGAACGTGAGTCCCAAGTTCCACCTGTCATTAACACCGTCGGTTCACATTCCAAGGTCGTTAGTTCGCTGGCAAGAGAAAGAGAATTGGTCATAATTACCAAGCCTTTTTGATTCAAGGCTTTTACCAACGCCCCAGTGGTGCTACCGCTATCAATAATGATACGATTGTGATCAGAAATAATTTCACAAGCTGCTTTGGCAATAGCTAACTTTTGTTTCGAAAGCTGTTCTTCGTTGTTTTCTTCTTCCATCAATTCTGATGGCATCTTGATTGCTCCACCATAGCGACGTAATAAAAAACCGCCTTCTTCTAATACCCGTAAATCCTTGCGAATGGTGACTTCTGAGGTATCAAAAAACTGGGCAAGGTAATCAACGCTTAATTCATTTTGCTCCATCAGCATTGAAACAATCAGCTGACGGCGTTGTTGTGTATTTCGTTTTGACATAATTTATAAACCATTAAGTTTCGATTCAAAACTTTGCGAATTATAATGAAATTTTAACCGCTTGCAAGCATAAACAATGGCTAGGGGTTACCTAGCCATTGTTTTTACATTCACAGAAATATTACGCCTTCACACTCTTTTTCAAAAACGCTCCCTTATGTTGAGTAAGTCGAACATTGCAGATATTGCCACATTACCTTCCTAATTGATGTTGAAGTAGTGTTTGCATAATTTGCAAAATTAAAAAGAAAACTGGTCGATTGGTCGGTTTTTTGTAGGTTACTTCTTAGATTGTTTATTTAAAATATAAATAATACCTTGTGTTACTGCAATGGGTACAACAAAGGCAGTATTTAATGTTGTATAAGCTACATAAACAGGAGTAAATAACGTTATAGCTGTCAGTTCTAAGGCGATATCATCGGCTATAACTTCTTTACGTGATGTTCTTCGCACTAAAGAAATTTCGATTGGTTCAGGCATTGAAAATTTACTGATTATTTCATCTCTATTATTAAAGCGAATTCGCTTTCCAAATGCTCTGTATTGCCGTTTTAATGCTGGCTGATTAGCTTTCCAGTTCGGGTTTCTAAGTTTTACTGCTGATAAGAAATCCGAATGAATATAGCTAATAGGATTAAACCAATATTGCTTTTGCAACTGCTCTTTTTCCTCTTTACTATATTTGCTTTCGTCTAAATAAACGGTGTATTCGCCAGTGACCTCATTATCAAGGCTATCTAATTTCATTGTAAAAAAGAGTGTTTGTTTTGCATAAGGGCTAGTCAAGAAATGTTGCATTGCTTCAACATCTTGATTTTGTAAAAGATAGTCCGACTGCTCACCTATCAGATAAATTTTATTTTTTTCAATCATAAAGGCATAAATTTTTTCTGTGGTTTTTATGGGCTTGTTAATATGGGTAACGCAACTCGTGAGCAAGCAAATTAAAATAAGATAAAGTTTTTTCATTGTTATTTTGTGGGACATTTGTAGTGTGGGGAAAGTGAAACGTTTGTGATGTTTTCCTCAGTAATATCTTTCAAAACAACTGAGCACCCCATTGGCTTAATTTCATATTGATGCCCGGCTTTAGGGATAAATGATGCACGATCATCTCGGCGTTCTCCTCCATCGGTGACACCCAAAGTAATGGTTTTTATCAGAAATTTTCGGATAGTATCATAGCCCGCAATTGGACCGTACTGACATAATTGTGTTGTTTCAGTCTGGCAAGGTTTTCCCGCAACGCGGCAAACAGCTTTACTGATTTGATGTGATGGGGTGAGATTGATTATTTTATCCGTAGGAATGACATATTCTCTAAACGTATAATTTTCCTTCTGGGCGATATCTGAGTCCTCGGTTTGAGTCATACCTATTCGATGTTGCCCACTGCCGTTAAACCATCCGGTAGGGCGAAGATGTATTCCTCTCTTATCTTTTTCACAATCTATGATTGTTACATTGATTTCGCCATCGTTTCCTATATTAAAGATTCTGATACGGGCATGTTTTGTTGCGTCATATTCTTGAGGATTGATGATTTCTTTTGTTGCACATCCTGTAAGCAGCATTGCAAGCATCAGTGTTTTCCATCTATTTTTCATATTTCTCCCTGCTTTGGATAAAAAACGACTAGGCAAAGCCTAGCCGTTAAATATATTACGCCTTCACATTTTCTTTCAAAAACGCTAACAACTGCTCTTTCGCAATCATCTGTTTTTCGCCTGTACGGCGGTTTTTGTATTCAATTTCGCCATTGTCTAGGTTTTTCTCGCCAATTACCACCATATGCGGCACACCAATAAGTTCCATATCAGCGAACATCACGCCTGGGCGTTCTTTACGATCATCAAAAATCACGTCTACGCCTTGTGATTGTAAAGTGCGGTAAAGTTCTTCAGCATATTTTTGCACGGTTTCAGATTTGTGCATATTCATCGGCACAATCGCCACAGTAAATGGGGCAATTTCATCTGAAGGCCAGATGATACCGCGTTCATCGTGGTGTTGCTCAATCGCTGAAGCCACCACACGAGTTACGCCGATACCATAACAACCCATTGTCATCACAAGAGGTTTACCGTCTTCGCCTTGAACGGTCGCTTTCATTGCTTCAGAGTATTTTTTACCAAGTTGGAAAATATGCCCCACTTCAATACCACGTTTGATTTGAAGCGTGCCTTTACCATCTGGACTTGGATCACCTTCCACTACATTACGTAAATCAAATACTTCTGGCATTGCTACATCGCGTTCCCAGTTCACATTGAAGTAATGTTTTCCATCGATATTCGCACCACAACTAAAATCAGACATTAACGCTACAGTGCGGTCAATAATTGCAGGAATATTAAGATTTACCGTGCCTAACGATCCCACGCTCGCACCAATTTTCGCTTTGATTTCTGCTTCGTCCGCAAACTCAAGAGGATCTGCTACTAATGGGTGTTTTTGTGCTTTAATTTCGTTTAATTCGTGATCGCCGCGAATAATCAACGCAACAAGCGGTTGATTTTCGTCTGCACCTTTCACAATCAAAGTTTTTATGGTTTTCTCGATTGGTAAATGGAATTGCTCCACCAACTCCGCAATAGTTTTCGCATTTGGTGTATCCACTAAACACATTTCAGCGGTTGGAGCTTGGCGTTCGCCTATAGCAATTGCTTCAGCAAGCTCAATATTCGCGGCAAAATCCGATTCTGTTGAGAATACAACATCATCTTCCCCGCTTGAAGCTAACACTTGGAACTCATGGGAAGCTGAACCACCAATAGACCCCGTATCTGCTTGCACTGCACGGAAATCTAAGCCTAAACGGTTAAAAATGTTACTGTATACTTGATACATCACATCATAGGTTGCTTGCAAACTTTCTTGGGTAGTGTGAAATGAGTACGCATCTTTCATAATAAATTCACGCGAACGCATTACACCAAAACGAGGACGTACTTCATCACGGAATTTAGTTTGAATTTGGTATAAATTAAGTGGAAGTTGTTTGTATGAAGAAACTTCTCGGCGCACTAAATCAGTAATCACTTCTTCGTGAGTTGGCCCAAGTACAAAGTTACGGTTTCCGCGGTCTTCAAAACGAAGGAGCTCAGGGCCATATTGCTCCCAACGACCAGACTCTTCCCATAATTCCGAAGGTTGCACCACTGGCATTAATACCTCGATTGCCCCACCTTTGTTCATCTCTTCGCGAATAATTTTTTCCACTTTTTTCAATACGCGAATACCTGTCGGCAACCAGTTATATAAACCCGATGCCATTGGGCGAATCATACCTGCACGTAACATTAATTGGTGGCTCACGACCTGAGCATCATTTGGCGTTTCTTTAAGAGTGGAGAATAAATATTGACTTGTACGCATTGTTTTTCCTATTTGTAAATTTAAATTATTCCGAACGTATGCCAAGACATTTGTAGGGGCAGGGTTTATCCCCACCCTCTGTATAAATGGATATATTGGGAGGGGATAAACCCCTCCCCTACGTAAAAATTACGTTAGGCTTATCTTGTCGTCTCTAATTGCACAATAAATAAATTTATTTGCAAAAATAAGGCTATTTTAGCGTAAAAAGGCGGGGTGTGGTATGATTGCCTACAATAAATACAGAAATTCAGTAAGGGAATAAGATGATTGTTGTTACCGCAGGTCACGTCGATCACGGCAAAACCGCACTATTGCAAGCCTTAACGGGCACAAATACGGCACACTTACCTGAAGAGAAAAAACGTGGGCTGACTATTGATTTGGGCTACGCTTATCTGCCGATCAAAACGCCAAACGGCAAGGAGGATATTCTTGGCTTTATCGATGTGCCAGGGCATCAACGCTTTTTGTCGAATATGCTTGCAGGCGTGGGTGGCATTCAGCACGCTTTGTTGGTAGTTTCCGCCGAAGAAGGCATTAAGCCACAAACCGAAGAGCATCTTGAGATTCTGAGATTGCTCCGTTTTTCGCACATTATGCTGGTAATTACCAAAGCAGATCGTGCGGAAACAAGCCAAATTGAACAACTGATTCAAACCATTCAGAGCCGTTATCCTTTCTTGGCGGAAGTGCCTGTTTTTGTGACTTCAGCACATACAGGGCAGGGCATTGAAGCGTTACAAAATTATCTGATTGCCCTTAATGCACAAGCTAAAAGTGCGATCGACAAACCGTTTCGCTATGCGATTGACCGTGTGTTCAACGTAAAAGGTGCAGGGGTGGTGGTTACGGGCACAGCAGTGGCGGGGCAGGTTAAAATTGGCTCGGAATTTTATCTCTCAAGCGGTCAAAAAGTGCGTGTAAAAGGCATTCATGCCCAAAATAGCCCGTCGGAAATTGGTTTAGCGGGGCAGCGTTTGGCACTCAACATTGCGAACGTGGAAAAAGAGCAGGTGCAGCGTGGCGATTGGATTACTGAACTCGTTCCACATTTTGCGACTGACCGCATTACCGTACGGTTTAACGTGATTCAGCCGTTAAAAGAGAGCACCGTCGCCCATCTTTACCATTTTGCTTCTCATATCACGGGCAAAGTGAGCTTGCTCAACGCCAAACAAGCGGTGGAAAATGGCAATTATTTTGCAGAAATTTTGCTAGATAAGCCGTTGCACATTGCGGTAAACGATAAGTTGATTATTCGCAGTGGCGATGACCGTCAAACGCTTGGCAGTGCGGAGGTGTTGGAGATTCATTCGCCTAAACGCCACAAACGTAGTGAAGCTCGTCTTGCTTTTGTTAATGAATTGGCAAAAACAACCGCTTGCGATGATTTCACTGCTCGTCTGGCGTTGATGTTGCAAAATCGTGCTTTGGCGTTGGATTTCTTGCTTTGGGCAGAACAGCGTTTTGCTCATCAACTGCCTGAAAATGCAGAGATAATTCTTGCTGATAAATGGATTTTTTCGCCCACATTTAAACAGCACCTTCAGCAACGTATGGTTGCAAAATTGGCGGAATATCATACAAATCATCAAGATCAACTAGGGCTTTCTAAAACGCGTTTATATCGAATGGCGGTGCTTGAGCAGCCTGAAATTTTAGCATTGCAGTTAATGGATGAATTGGTGGCAAAAGGCGAGCTTGCTCAAACGCGTGGTTGGTTGCATTTACCTGATCATCGCATTGAATTCTCGGCAACAGAATTGCAAATCTGGCAACAAATTCGACCGCTTTTTGAAGCAACTAATCAAGCCCTGTGGGTGCGAGAAATTGCTACCGAACTTAGTCTCGATGAAACGGATACGCGAAACTTGCTCTATAAAGCAGGAAAACTGGGCTATGCCGTGCCGATTGTCAAAGACCGCTTTTTGCTCGCTGAACAAATCCAACAATTTGCAAGCTGGATTAAGGCATTCGTGCAAGCTCATGGCGAGATTTCGGTTAATCAATTACGCGATGAATTGCAATATGGACGCAAACTTACCGTGCAGTTGATGGAGTATTTTGATCGCACAGGTTTCCTCCGTCGTAAAGGGAATGTGCATCTGTTGAGGGATGCGGAGAGTTTTTAATATTACTCCCCTCTTTGCTAAGGAGGGGAATTTTCTTAGAAAAATATATGATGAAAAAAAAATCCCCTCGTGCGGTTGCCGCACAAATTATTTTAGAGGTGTTGGATCAGGGGAAATCGCTTTCTACCCTCATCCCTGAAGCTCAACATCAGCTTGAGCCAAAAGATTTACCGTTGGTGCAAGAGATTACCTTTGGCATCTGTCGTGTGTTGCCTCGTTTGGAAAGCATCATCAAGCAATTAGTTTCAAAACCGCTCAAGGGTAAAACCCGCTTGGTGCACTGCTTGCTATTGGTTGGATTGTATCAATTGCTTTATATGCGTGTGCCAGCTCACGCGGCAGTAGATGAAGTGGTGAATGCAACTAAAGTGCTGAAACTCGATAGCTTCCGTGCCTTGACCAACGGTGTATTGCGTCGCTTCCTACGTGAGCAAGAGCAGATTTTAGCGATTGTGGATAAACATTGGCAGACGCTGCACCCTGAATGGTTTGTGAACAAAATCAAAAAAGCCTATCCGCATTGGCGTGAGATTGTAGAGGCGAATAATCAGCGTCCACCGATGTGGGTTCGTGCCAACGTGCAGCATATTCAGCCGAAAGATTATGTGGCTTTATTGGGCGAGTTGGCAAATCAACGTGAAAATCCGACCGCTTGCGTGCCTGATTGTGCCATTTTGCTTGAGAATCCAGTGTCGGTAAACCAATTGCCTCACTTCGAACAAGGCTGGGCGACGGTACAAGATGCTCACGCACAATGGTCGGCAGAGTTGCTCGACGCTCAAAATGGAGAAACGATTTTAGACGCCTGTGCCGCACCTGGTGGCAAAACCACGCATATTTTAGAAAGAGCCCCACAAGCGGTCGTTTTTGCGTTAGATATTGAAGAAAATCGCTTGAAACGTGTGCGGGAAAATTTAGTGCGTCTCAATCAATCCGCAACTGTGATTTGTGGCGATGCGAGCGAACCTGATACGTGGCTTGAAAAAGGTGTAATGTTTGACCGCATTTTGCTTGATGCACCTTGTTCGGCAACGGGGGTGAGTCGTCGTCATCCTGATATTAAATGGCTTCGCAAAGAAGCGGACATTACTGAACTTGCCAACTTGCAAGCCAAGATTTTAGAGGCACTTTGGACAAGATTAAAACCAAACGGCATTTTGCTTTATGCGACTTGCTCGATTTTGCCAGAAGAGAACAGCTTGCAAATTCAACGTTTCCTTGAAAATCACTCGGATGCTGAATCGGTAGAGATGGATTTTTACGGTGAAAAAGTGACCGAAAAACAATTCTTCCCGCAGCCCAATGGCGGAGATGGGTTCTTTTATGCGAAGTTGAGAAAAGTGGGTTGATAAGAACAATATAATTCGTAGTAATCTTGTTTTGTGTAGGGGCGGGGTTTATCCCCGCCCGAAATCAATGATATGTTTTAAAATAAAAAATCATTATGAAAATAATCATCCTCGGAGCGGGGCAGGTGGGATCAACGTTGGCTGCTTCGCTTTCTAATGACGAAAACGACATCACGCTGATTGATGATCGCCAAGATTTGCTTGATAAATTGCAGGAAAAGCACGATTTACGCGTGTTAAAAGGCAATGGGGCATCGCCTCGTATTTTGCGACAGGCGGGAGCGAACGATGCAGATATGTTGGTGGCGGTGACCGATAGTGATGAAATCAATATGATCGCCAGTCAAGTTGCGTATAGTTTGTTCAAAGTGCCGACTAAGATTGTGCGAATTCGTAATAGTGACTATGTGCGTGAACGTGAACATCTGTTCGGCAACGATAATTTACCGATAGACCACGTGATTGCACCTGAATTGTTGGTGCAAAAGGATATTTTACGTCTGATTAACTATCCTGGGGCGTTGCAAGTAGCACATTTTGCCGATGATTTGGTCAGTCTTGTTAGCACTAAAGCCTATTACGGTGGACCTTTGGTTGGTTATCCAATTTCTGCCTTGCACGATCATTTACCTTATATTGATGCTCGCATTGTGGCAATTTTCCGCCAAGATCGTGCAATTATCCCGCAAGGTTCGACCATTATCGAAGCAGGTGATGAAATTTTCTTTATCTGTGAAACGCAAAATATCAAGGCGATTATGAGCGAATTGCAACGTTTAGAACGTCCGCATAAGCGGGTGATGATTGTGGGTGGTGGCACAATCGGTTTGGGTTTGGCGAAGGATTTGGAAAATCAGTGCAGCGTGAAAATCATCGAACGCAACCGTGAAAAAGCGGAAATGCTTTCTGCCAAATTGGAAAAGGCGTTGGTATTGCAAGGCGATGCCTCGGATCAAGAATTGTTGTTTGAAGAGCACATCGAAAATATCGACTTGTTTCTTGCCCTGACGAGTGATGACGAAGCAAATATTATGGCGGCACTGTTGGCAAAACGTTTAGGGGCGAAAAAAGCGATTGTGTTAGTGCAACGGATGTCTTATTTGCACTTAATTCAAGGCGGGACGATTGATATTGCGATGTCGCCACAGCAATCGACTATTTCTGCACTTTCTAGCTATGTGCGCAAAGGCGATATTGTGAAAGTGGTTTCGCTCAAACAAGGTTTAGCTGAAGGGATTGAAGTGGTTGCCCACGGTGATGAGGAGTCTTCTAAAGTGGTAGGGAGAAAAGTACGAGAGCTTAAGCTTCCGCAAGGGGCTATTGTTGGGGCAATTGTGCGAAATAATCAGGTGATGATTGCCCACAAATCCACTGAAATCCAAGCCGAAGACCGCGTGATTTTGTTCGTCAACGATAAAAAACACGTGAGTGAAATTGAAAAATTGTTCCAAGTAAGTTCGTTTTTCTTATAGCGATTTTAGGCATAAAAACACCGACCAAGCGGTCGGTTTTCTTTTACAAATCACCAAATTACTTCTACGCAGTTTTGATACTGCGATAACAACTCATCAGCAATCGGTTCGTCAGTAAACAGTTTATCAATTTCTGTCAATTTACAAAGTCTGAATACATCTTTTCGTTCAATTTTGGAGTGATCGGCAACTAAGAATTTTTGCTTGCTCATTGCAAGTACTTTACGTTTAAATGGCAAATTAAGTTGGTTAGATTCCCAAATTGCTCCTTCATAAATGCCTGTGCACGAGAAAATTGCCATATCAATATGTAAGCGTGAGAACAGATGTTCGGAAAAAGGTCCGTAGAAAGCATCATATTTTTCGGAATAAACCCCTCCTGTGGCAATGGTTTCGATATGTGGTTTATGGGCAAGCGAATGGATTATCCGCATAGAGCTGGTGATAATTTTACACGGAATATTGGGCAGGCGTTGGGCGATGTACCACGCAGTTGAGCTGGCATCAAGCACAATCACCGCATCTTCAAAAATATGCTCGCGAATTAGCTCGGCAATGTGTTTTTTGCCGTCATTATGGGATTTCTTACGGGTAGAAAAAGATTGTCCAATATTCTGGTTTTGCAAACTCATCGCTCCCCCGTGAGTGCGATAGAGTTTGTTTTGGTCAGCGAGTTTGTTTAAATCGCGTCGGATAGTTTCAATCGATACTCCTAAACTTTCGGCAAGTTCTACCGAACCTACCTCTTCATACTCTTTTAAGTAATCTAAAATCAGCTCGTGGCGTTTTTCCATCGTCACATCCTGTGGTTTATCGGAAAAGAATTTGCCAATTTTGAGCGAAATCAGACCGCTTGTCGAGCAAGAAAGGCGAAAATTGGGAGGGGGATCACAAAATTGTTGAGGGGGAAGCGGTGGGATTTAGGTTGAATTTTGCAAGGAAGTATACTTCCTTTAGTTGTTATTGACATAACAACTAAAACAATACTGATTAACGTTTAATTAGAGGGTTTAAATATGGGATGGCTTGATGATATTTTTGATACAGTATCAGATGCGGCAGATTTTGTGTCAGATACAGTAGAAAGTGCAGTTTCAACAGTAGGCGATGTTGCAATGGGAACATTAGATGTTACTTTCAGCACCATTGAAAAAAGCGTTGATCTTGTTGGGGATGGGATTTCAGCAACAGTTGAAACAGTAAGTGATGTCGCAGATGCTGTTTCGGATTTTGCAAAAGAAAATCCGACTATAACAACAGTAGCAGCAGGTGTAGCAGTAGCTGCAGCAGCGACAGTAGCTGCTCCAGCAGTCGCTACAGCCCTTGCTAAAACAGGAGTTTTAGGTGCGGCAAGTACAGGTGCTCAAATTAGCAGTTTAAGTGGGGCAGCTCAGACAAGTGCTGCATTGGCTAAATTGGGTGGTGGAGCAAAAGTTGTTGGTGGATTAGGCATGACTGGCGGTACCGCTGCAATTGGTACAGCGGGTGGAGCAATTGGTACAGCTGCAGGATCTGCAATATCTACGAAGTCAGAAACTTCTGCTAAACCAGTAAAAAGACGAACTCGTGAGATTGAAGGGATTATATTTGGTAATTACGTGCGTGGATTGTACTAATCCCTACACCCTACAAGAGAAGAAAAACCTGCTCAAATTTTCGCAAAAAATTTGCTAAAAAAGCAAAAATCTTTTATAATCTTCGACCATTTTTGCATAAGTTTTCGGCTGACAAATTATCGTCAGCCTTTTGTGCTTTATAAAATTCGGCGAACTTTGTCATTTTAGTGGCTGAATTTGCAAACTCCTTCCCCTTTTTAACCGCTTGCAGTAGTGATTTTTGACTCAAGAGAGGAAAAAGGAAAATGACACATCGTACTCTATTTTAATGCCACTTCCAGCCGAGTTTTCTCGTGTCGGATTGTGAAATCTCAACCAAATACATAAAAATCAGAGGCTATCTACAAATGGCATACTCATATTCCGAGAAAAAGCGTATTCGTAAGAGCTTTGGTAAACGTCCACAAGTTCTGAACGTACCTTATCTATTAACTCTCCAACTTGATTCTTACGAGAAATTTATTCAACAAGATTCAGAAGGACAACAAGGTTTAGAAGCGGCATTCCGTTCTGTATTCCCGATTGTGAGCAACAACGGTGCAACAGAATTGCAATACGTTTCTTACGAACTTGGCGAGCCTGTTTTTGATGTGCGTGAATGTCAAATTCGTGGCACAACCTATGCTGCTCCATTACGTGTGAAATTACGTCTTGTAACTTTTGACCGCGAAGCTGCAGCAGGCACGGTAAAAGATATTAAAGAACAGAACGTGTATATGGGTGAAATCCCATTAATGACCGACAACGGTACTTTCGTCATCAACGGTACTGAGCGTGTTATCGTTTCACAATTACACCGTAGCCCGGGCGTATTCTTTGATTCTGACAAAGGTAAAACACACTCTTCAGGTAAAGTGCTTTATAACGCACGTATTATTCCTTACCGTGGTTCTTGGTTAGACTTTGAGTTCGATCCAAAAGATAACTTATATGCACGTATCGACCGTCGTCGTAAATTACCTGCAACGATTATTCTTCGTGCGTTAGGCTACACAACTGAAGAAATCCTTTCGATGTTCTTCGAAAAAGTGAAATTTACCGTTTCAGGCGATAACAAGTTACAAATGGAACTTGTGCCAGAGCGTTTACGTGGTGAAACGGCGTTATTCGACATTGAAGCAGACGGTAAAGTTTACGTAGAAAAAGGTCGTCGTATTACGGCAAAACACACGCGCGATTTAGTGAAAGCGGGTGTGACCAAAATTGATGTACCAGTGGAATACATCGTGGGCAAAGTGTCTGCGAAAGATTACGTGAATTTAGAAGATGGCGAGATCATCTGTCCTGCGAATATGGAAATTTCTTTAGAAATGTTGGCGAACCTTTCACAAGCTGGCTATAAAGAAATCGAAGTATTATTCACCAATGATTTAGACCACGGTCCTTATATTTCTGAAACGTTACGTGTAGATCCAACTTACGACCGTTTATCAGCGTTAGTGGAAATCTATCGTATGATGCGTCCAGGCGAGCCACCAACAAAAGAGGCCGCAGAAGGCTTATTCGATAATATGTTCTTCTCAACAGAGCGTTATGACTTATCAGCAGTAGGTCGTATGAAATTCAACCGCTCGTTAGGCATTGCAAAAGGCGAAGATTCAGGCGTATTAAGCAACGACGACATCATCGGTGTGATGAAGAAACTCATCGACATCCGTAATGGTCGTGGTGAAGTAGACGATATTGACCACTTAGGTAACCGTCGTATCCGCTCTGTGGGCGAGATGGCAGAAAACCAATTCCGTATTGGTTTAGTACGTGTAGAACGTGCAGTGCGTGAGCGTTTATCTTTAGGCGATTTAGACGGTGTTACTCCACAAGATTTAATCAATGCGAAACCAATTTCTGCCGCAGTAAAAGAGTTCTTTGGTTCATCACAACTTTCGCAATTTATGGACCAAAATAACCCTCTTTCAGAGGTAACACACAAACGTCGTATCTCTGCATTAGGTCCAGGTGGTTTAACCCGTGAGCGTGCAGGCTTTGAGGTTCGAGACGTACACCCCACCCCCCATGGTCGTTTATGTCCAATCGAAACCCCAGAGGGTCCAAACATCGGTTTGATCAACTCACTTTCTGTGTATGCACGTACTAATAACTATGGCTTCTTAGAAACCCCATTCCGTAAAGTGGTAAATGGTCAAGTAACCGAAGATATTGAGTACTTATCTGCGATTGAAGAAGGTAAATACGTTATTGCACAGGCGAACTCAAACTTAGACGAAGAGTTCCGCTTTACCGATACTTATGTAACCTGCCGTGAACAAGGCGAATCTGGTTTATATAAACCAGAAGATGTTCACTATATGGATATTTCAACCCAACAAGTGGTATCGGTTGCGGCAGCATTGATTCCGTTCCTAGAGCACGACGATGCGAACCGTGCGTTGATGGGGGCGAACATGCAACGTCAGGCAGTTCCAACATTACGTGCGGACAAACCATTAGTTGGTACGGGTATGGAAAAACCAATCGCACTTGACTCTGGTGTCGCGGTAGTTGCAAAACGCGGTGGTATGGTGCAATACGTTGACGCATCACGTATCGTGGTGAAAGTAAACGAAGATGAAACGATCTCAGGCGAAGCGGGTATCGACATTTACAACTTAATCAAATACACCCGTTCAAACCAAAACACCTGTATTAACCAAATTCCTTGCGTGAACTTGGGCGAGCCTGTGGCACGTGGTGAGATCTTAGCGGATGGTCCTTCAACAGACTTAGGTGAATTAGCGTTAGGTCAAAACATTCGCGTGGCATTTATGCCTTGGAATGGTTATAACTTCGAAGACTCAATGTTAGTGTCTGAGCGTGTGGTTCAAGAAGACCGTTTCACGACAATCCACATTCAAGAATTATCTTGTGTAGCACGTGATACCAAGTTAGGTGCGGAAGAGATCACCGCGGATATTCCAAATGTGGGTGAATCTGCATTAAGCAAACTAGATGAATCAGGTATCGTTTATGTGGGTGCGGAAGTCAAAGGTGGCGACATCTTAGTGGGTAAAGTAACCCCTAAAGGCGAAACCCAATTAACGCCAGAAGAAAAACTTTTACGTGCAATCTTTGGTGAGAAAGCATCTGATGTAAAAGACTCTTCATTACGCGTACCAAACGGCACTTCAGGTACGGTTATCGATGTTCAAGTCTTCACGCGTGATGGTGTACAAAAGGATAAACGTGCATTAGAAATCGAAGAAATGCAGCTTCGTGAAGCGAAAAAAGACTTAACCGAAGAGTTAGAGATCTTAGAGGCGGGCTTATTCGCACGCGTACGTAGCCTTTTAGTGGAAGGTGGCGTGGCAGAAGCGACTTTAAATGCAGTTTCTCGTGAAAAATGGTTAGAACAAACGCTTGAAGATGAAGCGAAACAAAACCAATTAGAACAACTTGCAGAACAATATGATGAATTACGCAAAGAGTTCGAACGTAAACTTGAAGTCAAACGTAACAAGATTATTCAAGGCGATGATTTAGCTCCTGGCGTGTTAAAAGTGGTGAAAGTGTATCTTGCTGTGAAACGTCAAATCCAACCAGGGGATAAAATGGCGGGTCGTCACGGTAACAAAGGGGTTATCTCAAAAATCAACCCAGTTGAAGATATGCCATACGACGAAAACGGTCAGCCTGTGGAAATCGTGTTGAACCCTCTGGGCGTTCCATCACGTATGAACATCGGTCAGATCTTAGAAACCCACTTAGGTTTAGCAGCGAAAGGTATCGGTGACCAAATCAATGCGATGATTAAACAGCAACAATCAGTGGCGAAATTACGTGAATATATCCAAAAAGCGTATGATTTAGGTCACGGTTCACAAAAAGTAGATTTAAGCACCTTCTCTGATGAAGAGATTATGCGTTTAGCTGAAAATCTCCGTAAAGGTTTACCGCTTGCAACACCAGTGTTTGATGGTGCACACGAAAGCGAAATCAAAGGCTTATTAGAGCTTGGCGGCTTACCAACATCAGGTCAAATTACCTTATTTGATGGTCGCACAGGTGAGAAATTCGAGCGTCCTGTAACTGTAGGTTATATGTATATGCTCAAATTGAACCACTTAGTTGATGACAAAATGCACGCACGTTCAACAGGTTCTTATAGTCTTGTTACTCAACAACCGCTTGGTGGTAAAGCACAATTCGGTGGTCAGCGTTTCGGTGAGATGGAGGTTTGGGCATTAGAAGCATACGGTGCGGCTTACACACTTCAAGAAATGTTAACCGTGAAATCCGATGACGTGAACGGTCGTACGAAGATGTATAAAAACATCGTAGATGGTACGCACTATATGGAACCAGGTATTCCAGAATCGTTCAACGTAATCACCAAAGAAATCCGTGCATTAGCGATTGATATGGAGTTGGATGAGGCGTAATTGAGTTTTGACGGAGAAAGAAAGCTCCCCTATTTAGAAAAGAGGGACTGAGAGGGAGATTTGATAGTGATATTAACTTTCCCTCGGAACTCCGTTTAGGTTACTGCTAAATCTCCCCTAACCCCTCTTTACAAAAGAGGGGGATCAAAAAGTAGGGGCATCAACAAGCGGTGAAATTTCGCAAACATTTTGCAAAAATCGACCGCTTACAATCGACAAAATTTCATAAGGTGGGCATTGCCCACCAAACACAAACAACCTCAAACTAGGGGCAAAAAGTGAAAGACTTAGTTAAGTTTTTAAAAGCACAATCTAAATCAAACGATGATTTTGATGTAATTAAAATTGGTTTAGCCTCACCAGATAAGATCCGTTCTTGGTCTTTCGGTGAAGTGAAAAAACCAGAAACCATCAACTACCGTACCTTTAAACCAGAGCGTGATGGTCTTTTCTGTGCTCGTATCTTCGGGCCAGTAAAAGATTACGAATGTTTATGTGGTAAATACAAACGCTTAAAACACCGTGGTGTGATTTGTGAAAAATGTGGCGTTGAGGTAACCCAAACTAAAGTTCGTCGTGATCGTATGGGTCATATCGAATTAGCTTGCCCTGTGGCACACATCTGGTTCTTAAAATCATTACCGTCCCGTATCGGTTTGATTTTAGATATGCCATTGCGTGATATTGAACGCGTGCTTTATTTCGAAAGCTATGTGGTAACAGAACCTGGTATGACTGATTTAGAAAAAGGTCAGTTATTAACCGAAGAACAATTCCTTGATGCAGAAGAGCGTTGGGGCGATGAGTTCGATGCGAAAATGGGTGCAGAAGGTATCCAAGCATTATTACGTGATATGGATTTAGAGCACCAATGTGAAATGATGCGTGAAGAGTTACAAGAGACTAACTCTGAAACCAAACGCAAAAAAATCACTAAACGCTTAAAATTATTAGAAGCTTTCCAACAATCTGGCAACAAACCTGAGTGGATGATAATGACTGTATTACCAGTGCTTCCACCAGATTTACGTCCATTAGTGCCACTTGATGGTGGTCGTTTTGCGACATCAGATCTGAATGATTTATACCGTCGTGTGATCAACCGTAATAACCGCTTAAAACGCCTATTAGACCTAGTGGCACCAGATATCATCGTACGTAACGAAAAACGTATGTTACAAGAGTCTGTGGATGCGTTATTAGACAACGGTCGTCGTGGTCGTGCAATTACAGGTTCAAACAAACGTCCATTAAAATCTTTGGCAGATATGATCAAAGGTAAACAAGGTCGTTTCCGTCAGAACTTGTTAGGTAAACGTGTAGACTATTCTGGTCGTTCGGTAATTACCGTAGGTCCATACCTACGTCTTCACCAATGTGGTTTACCGAAAAAAATGGCATTGGAATTATTCCGTCCATTTATTTACTCAAAATTAGAAAACCGTGGCATTGCTTCAACAATCAAAGCGGCGAAGAAAATGGTTGAGCGTGAAGAACCGATCGTATGGGATATTCTTGCAGAAGTTATCCGCGAACACCCGATTCTTCTAAACCGTGCGCCAACTCTTCACCGTTTAGGTATTCAGGCGTTCGAACCAATCCTTATTGAAGGTAAAGCAATCCAGCTACACCCACTTGTTTGTGCGGCGTTCAACGCGGACTTCGATGGTGACCAAATGGCGGTTCACGTTCCATTAACGTTAGAAGCACAGTTGGAAGCACGTGCGTTAATGATGTCTACCAACAACGTACTTTCACCAGCAAGTGGTGATCCAATTATCGTTCCATCTCAAGACGTTGTATTAGGCTTGTACTATATGACTCGTGAGAAAGTAAACGGTAAAGGCGAAGGAATGTACTTCTTAGACCCTCGCGAGGCGGAAAAAGCATACCGCACAGGTCAAGCAGAGCTACACTCACGCGTTAAAGTACGTATTACTGAATATGTGAAAAATGAAGCGGGCGAATTTGAGCCAAAAACTTCATTAATCGACACCACAGTTGGTCGTGCAATTTTATGGATGATCGCACCGAAAGGTATGCCATACAAATTGTTCAATCAAACGTTAGGTAAAAAAGCGATTTCTAAGCTCATCAACGAATGTTACCGTCGTTTAGGCTTGAAAGAGTCTGTATTACTTGCAGACCAAGTAATGTACACAGGTTTCGCATATGCGGCACGTTCTGGTGCATCAGTGGGTATCAACGATATGGTGATCCCAGCACAAAAAGAAGAGATCATCCGTGCAGCAGAAGCTGAAGTTGCTGAGATCCAAGAGCAATTTAACTCAGGTTTAGTAACCGTAGGCGAACGTTATAACAAAGTAATCGATATTTGGGCAGCAGCGAACGAACGCGTGGCAAAAGCGATGATGGACAACCTTTCTACGGAAGAAGTGATTAACCGTGAAGGTAACCCAGAAAAACAAGCTTCATTCAACAGCATCTTTATGATGGCTGACTCTGGTGCGCGTGGTTCTGCAGCACAGATTCGTCAGTTAGCAGGTATGCGTGGTTTGATGGCTCGTCCGGATGGCTCGATCATCGAAACCCCAATCACGGCGAACTTCCGTGAAGGCTTGAACGTTCTTCAGTACTTTATTTCAACCCACGGTGCACGTAAAGGTCTTGCCGATACGGCGTTGAAAACTGCGAACTCTGGTTACTTAACTCGTCGTTTAGTAGATGTAGCACAAGACTTAGTAATCATCGAAGACGATTGTGGTACTTCAGAAGGTATTGTAATGACGCCACACATTGAAGGTGGTGATGAAAAAGTACCATTACGCGAATTAGTATTAGGTCGTGTAGCGGCTGAAGATGTATTAAAACCAGGTTCAGAAGAAGTATTAATTCCGCGTAACACCTTAATCGATGAGAAATGGTGTGATGTGATTGATGAGAACTCTGTTGATAGCATCAAAGTACGTTCTGTTGTAACTTGTGATACTGACTTCGGCGTGTGTGCGAAATGTTACGGGCGTGACTTGGCTCGCGGTCACTTAATCAACCAAGGTGAAGCAGTAGGTGTTATCGCGGCACAATCAATTGGTGAGCCAGGTACACAGTTAACCATGCGTACGTTCCACATCGGTGGTGCGGCATCTGCGGCAGCCAAAGAGTCTAGCGTACAAGTGAAAAACAACGGTACGATCAAGTTAGCAAACGCGAAATTCGTTACTAACAAAGATGGTAAGTTGGTATTAACTTCACGTAACACTGAATTAACCGTGATCGACACCTTTGGCCGTACCAAAGAGAACTATAAAGTCCCTTACGGTGCGGTGCTTTCTAAACACGACGGTGACGAAGTAGCTGTAGGCGAAGTGGTAGCGAACTGGGATCCGCATACTATGCCAGTTATCTCAGAGGTATCAGGTCGCATCCAATTCAGCGACATCGTCGATGGTTTAACCGTTACTCGTCAAACTGATGAATTAACAGGTTTATCATCTATCGTGGTACAAGATGTGGGTGAGCGTGCAACTGCAGGTAAAGATTTACGTCCAGCATTACGCTTAGTGGATGCAAACGGTAACGATATCTTGATCCCTGGCACAGATGTTCCAGCACAATACTTCTTACCAGGTAAAGCGATTGTAACGCTTGATGATGGTGCAGAAATCGCAGTGGGTGAAGCATTAGCACGTATTCCACAAGAATCTGTAGGTACGAAAGATATTACCGGTGGTCTTCCACGCGTAGCAGACTTATTCGAAGCACGTAAACCGAAAGAGCCAGCAATTTTGGCAGAAATCTCTGGTATCGTTTCATTCGGTAAAGAAACCAAAGGTAAACGCCGCTTAGTAATCACTCCTGCAGAGGGCGAAGCATACGAAGAAATGATTCCAAAATGGCGTCAGCTCAACGTATTTGAAGGCGAAATGGTACAACGTGGTGATGTGATCTCTGATGGTGCAGAAACGCCACACGACATCTTACGCTTACGTGGCGTACACGCGGTAACGAACTACATCGTAAACGAAGTGCAAGAAGTTTACCGCTTACAAGGGGTAAAAATTAACGACAAGCACATCGAAGTGATCGTTCGCCAAATGTTGCGTAAAGCGATTATCACTAACGCTTACGACTCTGAACTCCTCGAAGGGGAACAAGTCGAAGTGGCGCGCGTGAAAATTGCGAACCGCAAACGTGCAGCCGAAGGCAAACCATTGGTAGAATTTGAACGTGAATTGCTTGGTATTACCAAAGCATCATTGGCGACTGAATCATTTATCTCAGCGGCATCGTTCCAAGAAACCACACGCGTATTAACTGAAGCAGCGGTGGCGGGTAAACAAGACGAATTACGTGGCTTGAAAGAGAACGTTATCGTAGGTCGTTTAATCCCTGCTGGTACAGGTTTTGCTTACCACAAAGCGCGTGCAGAAAAACGTGCTGCAGCAGCTGCAGGACAAGCGGTTGATTTTGCAGAAACTTTTGCAAATCCAACTAACAGCTTTGCCACTGATGCAGACATTGAAGCAGAATTTGAATTCGTGGCTGATGATGCAACCCAAAGCTTGGCTGCGTTATTAAATGCAGAGATGGATGCAGAAGAGTAATCCGTAAGGTGGACTTCTAGCCCACCCGTTAAATAGAAAAAGCCCTCAGAGCTGGAAAGTTCTGAGGGTTTTGTCCTATATGCCTTATAAGAGTGAGCATAAGTTGGAATAATAGTCTATACGTTCATTATCTATTTCTAGGGTTTTATCTAGTAGTATAAAACTAGTTGAGATTAGATTATCTAATGGTAGACTTTTAAATAAACAGCGATGTCGTATAAATTGGCTGATTAGACTTACTAAAAAATGTCCTTTAATAAAGTGAAAAGGAACTTTCTCTATATTAGATATGTTTTCTTTTATGTAGTGTTCATTATTTATCGTGTTTTCTATAAACATTGATATTTTTTGATTATCTAATTCATTAGAGTTCCTCTTAAGAAATCTATCACATGAATTACCTAGTACCTGAATACCTCTTTGCTCAAATTGAAGAATAATATCTAGCTTAATTAATTCCTGTAATTGATCGTGTATGTTTTGTGACCAGATGTTAATTTCCTTCTTGGATATTTTCCCTCTAGAGTAGTTTTCAATTATTAAATCTAAAGCAATTTTAGAGAATAAACAATTTTCAATAGAATGCCCATAGGTATATAGGATATTCTTATGAGATATTTTTTTATTGTGATATTCTAAATAATCAGAATCTCGAGCAACTATAATAGAATTATTTAACTTACCTGATTTTATTTGCTCGATTTTTTCATCTAGAATACTACATCCTGTGATATTTTCCTCATATCTAAAGCTGAAAGTTTTTCTTTTAGAGAATATAGAGAATATTTTTCTCCAAAAGAACTCATCATTTTTATCCTCAACATAAACGATATAATCTGTTTCAGTAAATTCGGATAAGCTATTTTCTGCATCAAGAGAGTATTCTAGATCATCTTTCATGTATAAAGCCTGTCAATTCACGAATGTCATTCATCTTAATAATTTTACTTTTATGTTTACCTGCGATTTCAGGTGAATGTGTTGCAACAATTATCTGAGCATTGGGATTTAAAGCTAAAACAGAAGAAATAATTTCTCTTTGCCATTCGATATGTAAAGATATTTCTGGCTCATCAGCAAGAAAGATACAACGCTCTTTTCTTTGTAATAATGTTTCGATTAGTAATATTAATAATTGTTTCTCTCCAGAGGATAGCTTAAATAGTGATATTGGCATTTTATCATTTTTAACAAAGTTTAGTTCCCCTTTGTTTAGCTTGAAATGTTTATCTGTAAATTTAGATAGAGTGTCTAAAAACAAGTTATTATTAGAAAATATTTTCTCATTTTTTGCTTCTGCTTCACTAGATAATTCTATGATTTTATCAAATATTTGTTTTGTTATAATTGCTTGGGATGGAATTTCAAAATCATCATTAATTCCGCTTTTTTTCTTAAACAATTCTATTGTTTCAATTTCATCAAAAACGGTATTAATGTAATTGTCTATTTTATGTTCTGTATCCTTGTCATTGAATCCAAAACGCTTATAAGTTCTTTTTAATTTTTGTCTTTCACTTTCCTTATTAGCAATACGTTTAATTGCTCTTTTATTGGTGTCTAGAAGAGATAATAGAACCTCTTTTTGTAGTTGCTCTGATATGGTTTGAGACTGTTGAGTAAGTTCAAGTTGATATTTACTAAATTGAGATAGTAATTCATCTAAATAGTAATCTACTGATGATGAAATGCCTTTTTTGTATAATTCATTTTTGTCTCTTTCGTATTTATAATTGTTTTTATTTCTATAGACTGATAGAGAATATAATTTTACATATTGATTCATATGTTCTTGTAAGTCGATATAACGCTCTTGCATCCTTTTTCGAATAAATAGACTGCGTCCCTCACTAAGGATTGGAAGTGTATATTCTCTACTATCTATTTTATATGTGATTGTTGGTATTTTTTCTTCATCTAAGTCATTCTTTATAATTTGTATAAATGCAGTTCTATGGGTGTTTTCTAATGTTATATTTATTTCTTGAAATTCACTTTCACTTAATTCAAGCATGTCAATAGATAAAGCAGCATGTAGAATGTTCATAAAAGTAGTTTTTCCAGATCCGTTTCTACCTATAATAATATTAATATCATCATTGAATTTATTATTACAAGTATATTCTTCCCAGAATCCTAAAATTTTTATAGATGTAATTTTATAATCAGACATACTATATCTCCATAATATAAACTTTTATTTATTATATCATTTAAATAATATTTAGACAGTGTTTAATCTAATCTAGTCTAGTCATCCTAACTTATTTTTCCAATCCTCTGAACCTTTTTTATATTACGGTTTACCAACACCGCATTTATTGCCAAAGCATGACAGGCAATCCATAAATCATTACTGTTAATCAGTGTACCTTGCTGTTTTAAGATATTCGCACATTTCGATATCTCGGATAAACAACAGGAATACGTTGCGTGATTTTGTTGATTTTCTCTAGTGCTTTTTCAGGGTTCGCACTACCATTCGCACCTTTAAGTATCTCGGCATAAGTCACAAAACTCATCACGAGTGATCTTGAGGTATGAGTTGAGCCACTTTTTCTACAACTGAAAGCGGTCCATTTTTCATTAAATAAATCAAAATATTGGTATCAAGCATATAAATCATAGTGAATCACGTTCCTGTGGCGGTGCAATATCTCGATTTTCCAATGCTTCAATAAAATCCTCATCATCCCCTTCAAATGAAGCCAAAAATTCTATATCCGCTTTAGGTTTAAATGGGCGTAAAATAATATTGCCATTTTCTCCGTGTAGAATTTCAACCGTATCTACATCGAAACGAAAATCTACAGGAATTCTTACTGCTTGGCTGTAACCACTTTGAAAAACTTTTGTTATCATAGTATTACTTAGTATATATTTGTTTTTATAAGTATACACAATTTAGCATAATTTATAATCAAAATTTAATATAACAAAACCCTCAGAGTTGGAAAATTCTGAGGGCTTTGTTTTGCAAAAAAGAATAAAAATCTGACCGCTTATAACTTCGCTAAAAAACCTTCTAACCAATTTTCTGCCGTTTCATCGTGTTCGAAATTGGTTACGGTATCAATACGTTCCGAGTCGCACACCTGTGTTGCACCTTTTGCCTTTAAAGTATTTTCAACAATATCCACTGCATGGCAGAAGGTGTCGTAATCAGAGCTTCCAAGCCCAACAACACCAAACTTCATTTGGCTAAAATCAAGCGGTTGATTTTCGAGTTCTTCAAACAAAGGCTTGATATTATCAGGCAGCTCGCCTGCACCGTGGGTGGAAGTAACCACAATTAAGGTTTGTTGTGATTGAATGTCTACCAGCGTTGCGTGATTAAAAAGTTCAACATTAAAGCCTTTGGCGGTTAAGCAACTTTCAAGATGATCGGCAACATATTCTGCACCACCTAAGGTGCTGCCTGTGATAATGCAAATGGATTGGGTCATAAATTTTCCTTTGAATGATATTCGTAGGGAAGGGGAGTTATTCCTTCCCTTTTCTTATAAATAAAGGATGGGGATAAACCCTGTCCCTACGAGTGAGTTTGGTTAGAAATGAGACTTGAAAAGCATTGGCGGAAGGTCATGGGAGTCGAACCCACCCGAGAACGCTGGCGTCCTCAACAGGATTTGAAGTCCTGCCACCTCACCGGAGATGACGACCTTCCGTTTTAAAAGTAGCCATATTCTACTTTATTTATTAGAATTATCCAACGTTTAGATTTTGGATTTTTCTTTATGCAACAGTTATTTCGTCAACTTCCATCGGTCGATAAGCTTTTAAAGCAACCACAAGCGGTCGATTTTATTCAACAATTTGGACATCAAGCTGTGGTCGAGCAGCTGCGTTTATTGATTGAACAGGCTCGCCGTCATATCCAACATCATCACTCCGTGCCCGATTTTTTGACCAATGAAACCACGCTTTTTGCACAGCTTTTCCATTCCCTTTCCCAATTGCAATCGGTGCAACTTCGCCCTGTGTTTAACTTAACGGGCACGGTATTGCACACTAATTTGGGGAGGGGATTATGGTCAGAAGCGGCAATTCAAGCGGCAACCTGTGCGATGCAAAATAATGTGGCATTGGAGTTTGATATTGATGAAGGTAGACGGTCTCATCGTGATCTCTATATTTCTGAGCTGGTTGCCAAAATCACAGGAGCAGAAGCGGCTTGCGTGGTAAATAACAATGCGGCGGCGGTGTTGCTGATGTTGGCAACTTTCGCTAAGGATAAAGAGGTGATTGTCTCAAGGGGTGAGTTGGTCGAAATTGGCGGGGCATTTCGCATTCCCGATATTATGTTGCAAGCGGGCTGTAAGTTGGTAGAAGTGGGCACAACCAACCGCACGCATCTCAAAGATTATCGCAACGCGATCAATGAAAACACCGCCTTTTTGATGAAGGTGCACACCAGCAATTACCACATTGAGGGCTTTACCAGTTCCGTGCCAGAGGAAGAATTAGTCGCACTTGGTAAAGAGTTTGACTTGCCTGTGATTAGCGATTTGGGCAGTGGCTCACTGACCGATATGGCGTCGCTTGGTTTACCTGCCGAGCCGATGGTGCAACAGAAAGTTACAGCGGGTGTGGATTTAGTGTCTTTTTCGGGCGATAAATTATTGGGCGGACCTCAATCGGGCATTATTGTCGGCAAAAAAGAATGGATTGATGAGCTACAAGCCCATCCGCTTAAGCGAGTGTTGCGTTGCGATAAAGTGATTTTATCGGCGTTGGAGGCGACCCTTCGCCAATATCTTTTACCTGAAAAATTGCCTGAAACTTTACCGACTTTGAATTTACTCACGCAATCGGTTGATTTGCTGAAAATCCGAGCAGAAAAGCTCAAAGAAGTATTAGGCGAGCGGTTAAATTCACGCTATATTTTACAAGTTGAGCCAAGCCTTGCTCAGATTGGCAGTGGGGCTTTGCCAACGGAAAAACTTCCCTCTGTTGCTGTTACAATCGAAAGTGAAAAACAGAGCGATTTATTAGCATTAGAGCAACAGTTTAAACAATTACCAACCCCGATTATCGGGCGTTTTGCCGACAAAAAATTTTGGTTGGATTTGCGTTCTGTCACGCAGTTTGAGGTGTTGATTGAGATGCTTTCTACTTTTACAAACACGGTGCGGACGTAGAGGACAAATCAGGCTCTTACGCCCAAATTGCAACTTATGTGAAAGAAGCACGTAAATTGCACCCAGATTTAATTTTGGTGGATATTGGTGATGCAATCCAAGATAACCAAGTGGAAGTGTTCGCTAAAACCGAAAAATACTACAAAGATAATCCTGTGCCGAAAGTGTTGAATGCAATGAATTACGACATTTTCATTTTAGGCAACCACGAATTTAACTTCGGTATGACCGCGTTAGATGAAATCTTAAAAGATATGAAAGCGAAGCAATTAACCGCAAATTTCTATCATAAAGACGGCAAACGCAATATTGAGCCGACCACGATTATCGAAAAAGATGGCGTAAAATTAGGGATTATCGGTTTAACCACCCCAATGTCGGCAAAATTTGAAGAAGACACAGGTCATCTCAAAAATATGATGATTGACTACATCTCTAACGTGAAAAAAGCAAAGTGGAAGGTGTTTCACACAATCGCTGGAAAATTATAGGCTTATAATTTCTACATTTTACTTTTCAGTTAACTATAACAGCCCCTTTGGGGCTGTTTTTTCTTCCCAATCGTTTTCGTTTTTCTATTCTTTTATCTTTATCAAAAAACCAACAGAATTTTGCAAAAAATCGTGTAAATCCGACCGCTTTTCGGCTAATCTATCTGAGGTATTTATTCACAATCAAATTACAGAGGATTTGTTATGGAGACACTTTTCACTACAGCTCAAAATTGGTTAAATCAAGATCCAGATCAAGAAACTCGTGCGGAGTTAGAGCAACTAATTGCAGAGGCAAAAGCAGGAAAAGCGGATGCACAAGCAGAATTAGCAAACCGTTTTAACGGTCGCTTACAATTTGGCACAGCGGGCTTGCGTGGTCGTTTGCAAGCAGGCTCAATGGGGATGAACCGTGTGTTAGTGGCACAAGCGGCAGGTGGTTTAGCGGAATACTTAAAAGGCTACGATAAAGAGCCGTCTATTGTGATTGGCTACGATGGTCGTAAAAATTCTGATGTGTTCGCACGCGATACCGCAGAAATTATGGCGGGTGCAGGCATTAAAGCTTATTTATTACCACGTAAATTACCAACCCCAGTGTTAGCCTATGCAATTCAATACTTCGATACCACTGCGGGCGTAATGGTAACGGCAAGCCACAATCCACCTGAAGATAACGGCTATAAAGTTTACTTAGGTAAAGCAAACGGTGGCGGTCAAATCGTTTCACCTGCGGATAAAGAGATTGCAGCACTTATCGATAAAGTTGCCGCTGGCAATATTGCAGACTTACCACGCAGCCAAAACTTCACTGTATTAAGCGATGAAATCGTAGATGCTTACATTGCGAAAACCGCAAGCCTTGCAAAAGAGCCAGCGTGCGATATCAACTACGTTTATACTGCAATGCACGGCGTGGGCTATGAAGTTTTAAGTAAAACGCTAGCAAAAGCAGGCTTACCGCAACCGCACGTGGTAGCTGAACAAGTATGGCCGGATGGCACATTCCCAACGGTAAACTTCCCGAATCCAGAAGAGAAAGGGGCATTAGACTTAGCGATTGAAGTGGCGAAAAAACATAACGCTGAATTTATTATCGCAAACGACCCAGATGCAGACCGTTTAGCGGTGGCATTGCCAGATGCAGAAGGTAATTGGAAACCTCTTCACGGTAACGTGATTGGTTGTTACTTAGGTTGGTATTTAGCAAAACAATATCATGCACAAGGCAAAAAAGGCGTGTTGGCATGTTCATTGGTTTCTTCACCAGCCTTAGCGGAAATTGCGAAGAAATATGGTTTTGATTCAGAAGAAACTTTAACTGGCTTCAAATATATCGGTAAAGTAAACGGTTTATTATTCGGTTTCGAAGAAGCATTAGGTTACTTAGTAGATCCAGATAAAGTACGCGATAAAGACGGTATTTCTGCGGCAATCGTATTCTTAGATTTAGTACGTAGCCTCAAAAAAGAAGGTAAAACACTTGCAGACTACGCAGCAGACTTCACAAAAGAGTTTGGTGCTTATGTAAGCGGTCAAATTTCTATCCGTGTTAGCGATTTATCTGAAATTGGTAAATTGATGAGTGCATTACGTAATAATCCGCCAGCAGAAGTGGGTGGTTTCAAAGTGGCGACATTCTTAGATCATACTAAAACTGACCGTCAAAGTGATATTTTAGTATTCGTATTAGAAAATGGCAGCCGTTTAATCGCTCGTCCATCAGGTACAGAACCGAAAATTAAGTTCTACTTAGATGCACGCGGTACTGATCCGAAAAATGCAGATGAAGTATTAGCACAATTCGATGAAAGCGTACGCGTTCTTCTTCGTCAAGAACAATATGGCAAACAAGATTGCTAATCTGTCATTTTGTAAAATAGCTTAGAAAAAACACCACTTCTCTTTTGTAGGCTAGAGTGAGCCCAAAGATAGCGGTTCTAAATGCCCCGTAAGGGGCATATTTATTTCTCCTATAAGATATGCCCGTTTTGACTATTTTAAGTCTAAAACGGGCATTTAATTTTCCTCTAAAGCTACCTCCAAGCGGTTATTTTTGTGATCTTGTTCACAGAACTGAACATAAAATCGCGTTTTTCTTCAAAAAAGCTTTTCCCTGTGAATAATAAAAAACAGAAATTTTCTTTATTCAACCAATCAGGAGAAATGCTATGACTGCTTTGAAATCCACTCCCGTGAAAATTGGTATCCGCCCAACTATTGACGGTCGCCGTTTAGGAGTGCGTGAATCACTCGAAGATCAAACAATGAATATGGCGAAAGCTGTGGCGAAATTGATTAGTTCAGAAGTTCGTCATACTAATGGCGATTTCGTGGAATGCGTAATCGCAGACAGCTGCATCGGTGGCGTGGCAGAATCTGCCGCTTGTGCCGAAAAATTTAAACGTGAGAATGTCGGTGCAGTGATTACGGTGACCCCTTGCTGGTGCTACGGTTCTGAAACCATTGATATGGATCCACACACACCAAAAGCAATTTGGGGCTTCAACGGTACAGAACGCCCAGGGGCAGTTTATTTAGCGGCAGCCCTTGCTGGTCATAACCAACTTGGTTTACCTGCTTTCTCTATTTACAGCCACGAAGTGCAAGAAGCAGACGATCAAACTATTCCAGCGGATGTGCGTGAAAAATTATTACGTTTTGCCCGTGCTGGTTTAGCTGTGGCAACTTTACGCGGTAAATCTTACCTCTCTATCGGATCTGTTTCGATGGGTATCGCAGGTTCTATTGTGAACCAACCATTCTTCCAAGAATACTTGGGCATGCGTAACGAATACGTGGATATGTCTGAAATTACCCGCCGTATTGACCGTGGCATTTACGACCATGAAGAATACGAACTTGCACTTAAATGGGCTAACGAATACTGCATTGACGGTGTTGATGTAAACGCACCAGAAAATCAAATGAATGCGGAAGAAAGAGCTGAGTTGCGTAAAACTTTAGTCAAAATGACCATCATCGCACGCGATTTAATGGTCGGCAATCCAAAATTGGCTGAACTTAACTTTGGCGAAGAAGCGTTAGGTCACAATGCGATTGCAGCAGGTTTCCAAGGTCAACGTCATTGGACAGACCATCGTCCAAATGGCGACTTTATGGAAGCGATGTTGAACTCAACTTACGACTGGAATGGCGTACGTCCTCCATACATTCTTGCCACTGAAAATGACAGCTTAAATGCCGTAAATATGTTGTTCGGTAACCTTTTAACTGGTCAAGCTCAAATCTTTGCTGACGTACGTACTTACTGGAGTGAAGACTCAGTAGAACGTGTAACCGGCTGGCGCCCAGAAAACGGTTTCATTCACTTAATCAACTCTGGTTCTGCCGCATTAGATGGTACAGGTCAACACCAAGACAAAGATGGCAATCCTGTAGTGAAACCAGCTTGGGAAGTGACTGAGGCAGACGGCAAACGCTGCTTAGAAAATACACGTTGGTGCCCGGCTGTATATGAATACTTCCGTGGGGGCGGTTTATCTTCTCAATACCTCACCAAAGGTGGTATGCCATTTACCATGCACCGCATTAACTTTGTCAAAGGTGTAGGTCCTGTTCTTCAAATTGCAGAAGGTTGGTCAATTGAGTTACCTGAAAATGTACACGACATCTTAAATAAACGTACCAATGAGACTTGGCCAACTACTTGGTTCGTGCCTCGCCTAAATGGTAAAGGTGCATTCAAAGATGTGTATTCTGTGATGGCAAACTGGGGTGCAAACCACTGTGTAGCCACTTACGGACACGTTGGTGCAGACTTAATTACCTTAGCTTCTATGCTTCGTATTCCAGTTAATATGCATAACGTGGAAGAAAAAGATGTCTTCCGTCCAAGTGCATGGAATATGTTTGGTCAAGATAAAGAAGGTCAAGACTACCGTGCTTGTGCGAACTTTGGACCGCTTTATAAATAACGCAAGCGATTGAAATTTGTGTGTGAATTGCAAATTTCCTCGGATGGAGGAGATTTGAAAAGATGCTACTTAAACGATGAGGTTGAATTTTTTCTGCCAAATCTCCCCTACTCCTCTTTGCTAAAGAGGGGGAATAGAGCGGAGCAATAAGTAGCATCACATTTCAGAATTCAGGAGATAACCATGGCAATTGCATTTATCTTCGACTGTGGTGCAACCAACCTTCGCACCATTGCTATTGATGATACAGGGAAGATTTTAAGTGCTCACCATCTACCCAATAACACTCAACCTGGGGTAGAAAATCCAGATTATCACATCTGGGCGATTGATGAAATTTGGGGCAAATTGCTCACCTGTGCGAAACAAACCTTAGCAGAATTAAGCCCAGAACAACGTCAGCAAATTGTGGGCATTTCCGTGACTACCTTTGGTGTGGATGGTGCGTTATTTGACAAACAGGGCAACCAACTTTATCCGATTATTTCGTGGAAATGTCCACGTACCTTACCAATTATGACAAGCCTCGCAAATTACATTGATGTAGAAAAACTTTATCAACGTAATGGTGTAGGACATTACAGCTTTAATACCCTATTCAAACTGCTCTGGCTTAAACAGCATCAACCTGAGGTTTATGCCAAAGCAAATAGTTTCATGTTTATTTCGTCTATCTTGACCTACCGTTTAACTGGCGTGCAAAGCACAGACCGCACAATGGCAGGGACTTCTATGATGACTTGTATTGAGCAAGATGCTTGGGACGACGAAGTATTGAATTTATTGGGCTTGAGCAAAGAGCATTTCCCACCAATGAAAAGTGCAGGTGAGGTCATTGGCGGATTAAAAGCGGATCTTGCAGTTGAGTTAGGCTTGAGTGCTGATATTCCTGTGATTTCTTGCGGACACGATACTCAATTTGCGATTTTTGGATCAGGAGCAGATTATAACCAACCTGTTTTAAGCTCGGGGACTTGGGAAATTTTGATGGCTCGTACTCAACAAGCCAAACCAGAATGGCAATTCGCTCAACACGGTTTAACCATTGAATTTGATAGTCAAGCGGGCTGCTTCAATCCTGGTGTGCAATGGGTCGCTTCGGGCATTATGGAATGGCTTGGCAAACGCTTCTTTACTGAAGTGGCTGGTACGGATGCTTATTATCGTACGATGATTGATGAAGCTCGTGCCGTTCCTGCGGGGGCAAATGGTGTAAAACTTATTGGGAATTTTGATGGAACAACAGAACAAATGGGCTCTATCGTTGGGCTTTCAATGCATACCAAACGAGGAGAAATTTACCGTGCAGGTTTGGAATATATGGCTTATCGACTAAAAGATGGCTTACAGCTCTTGCAAAAAGTAGGCAACTTCAATGCTGAAAGTTTAATTTGCGTAGGTGGTGGTTCGAAAAATGCACTTTGGAATCAAATCCGTGCCGATGTGCTGAATTGCCCAGTTGATGTGGTGGATTTCCCTGAAACCACGGTTTTAGGTGCGGCGATGTTTACTTTCTTTGGTGCAGGGCAATTTGACTCACCATTAGCCGCACAACAAGCAATGAAACCACGTGTGACAAGAGTTGAGCCCTCAGAAAACAGCCAGTATTACAAATAAATAATAAAAGGAGACATTCTATGTTAAAAGGCATCCACCCCGCAATTTCCCCAGAATTATTAAAAATTTTGGCTGAAATGGGACACGGGGACGAATTGGTCCTTTCTGATGCTCACTTTCCAGCACATCAATTACATCACAAAGTAATTCGTGCTGATGGTGTTGACATCCCCACTTTATTGCTTGGCATTACTCCGCTGTTTGAATTCGACCAATACGTTGAAGCACCATTAGCAATGATGCAAGCGGTAGAAGGAGATAGCCTCGATCCAAGCGTAGAGACCCGTTATTTAGAAGCTATCAAAAAAATTAACGGCACCGCACCAAAAGTAGAACGCGTCGAACGCTTTGCTTTTTATGAGCGTGCTAAAAAAACTTATGCCGTAGTAATCACAGGCGAAACTGCCAAATATGGCAATGTGATTATTAAGAAAGGCGTTACGCCTGTGGAATAACCCTACAAGCGGTTAAAAATCTTAGAAATTTTACTAATCTTACAATAAAAAGGTGGATCAAATGAACAGACTAGAACTTTCTCAAAAAATTATTGATACCTGTATGGAAATGACACGTCTTGGTTTAAACCAAGGTACTGCAGGAAATGTGAGTGTGCGTTATAAAGACGGTATGCTTATTACCCCAACAGGTAAACCTTACGAACTCACTAAACCTGAAGACATCGTTTACGTAGATAAAAACGGTAAACACGAAGAGGGAAAATTACCTTCAAGTGAATGGCAATTCCATTTAGCGGTTTACCAAGCACGCCCAGAAGCGAATGCAGTAGTACATAACCACGCGAAAAACTGTGCAGGGCTTTCTATTCTAGAAAAACCGATTCCGCCCATTCACTATATGATTGCAGTTGGTGGTACAGATCATATCCCTTGCGTGCCTTATGCTACTTTCGGTACACATCAATTGGCTGATTATGTGCGTGAAGGGATTAAAGAAAGCAAAGCGATTTTACTTTCACACCACGGTTTAATTGCGTGTGAGTCTAACCTTGATAAAGCGTTATGGCTTGCTCACGAAGTAGAAGTGTTGGCAACGTGGTATTTGCAACTGTTATCGACAGGCTTAGATATTCCGCTACTCAGCAAAGAGCAAATGGCGGTTGTGCTTGAAAAATTTAAATCTTACGGATTACGTATTGAAGAATAATCCTAGCTGAAACATTCAATATGAGGAAACATATTATGAGTGCTAAAGTTTTAGAAAAGAAATTCCTTGTTCCCTTCATTTTAATTACGAGCTTATTTGCCCTTTGGGGATTTGCGAATGATATTACCAACCCAATGGTTGCCGTATTCCAAACCGTAATGGAAATCCCAGCCTCTGAAGCGGCACTTGTGCAATTTGCCTTCTATGGTGGTTACGGCACAATGGCAATCCCTGCCGCACTTTTTGCTAGCCGTTATAGTTATAAAGCTGGCATTATGTTGGGCTTAGTTCTTTATGCAATCGGGGCATTTTTATTCTGGCCTGCCGCAAAATATGAAGTGTTTAATTTCTTCTTAATTTCACTTTATATCTTAACTTTCGGCTTGGCTTTCTTAGAAACCACAGCAAATCCTTATATTCTTGCAATGGGTGATCCACAAACTGCAACGCGTCGTTTGAATTTTGCACAATCTTTCAACCCACTAGGCTCAATTACAGGGATGTTCGTTGCCTCTCAATTAGTACTGACTAATTTAGAATCAGACAAACGCGATGCGGCAGGTAACTTAATTTTCCATACGCTTTCAGAAGCAGAAAAAATGGGTATTCGTACTCATGACTTAGCTGAAATTCGCGATCCTTATGTTGCGTTAGGTTTCGTTGTGGTTACAGTGCTTATCATCATCGGTCTTTATAAAATGCCATCAGTAAAAGTAGAAGAAGGTGCTCGTATCTCATTTAAAGAATCTTTTGGTCGCTTAATTCAAAGAGCAAAATATCGTGAAGGTGTAATTGCACAAGTATTCTATGTAGGTGTGCAAATCATGTGCTGGACATTCATCGTACAATACGCTGAGCGTTTAGGCTTCACTAAAGCGGAAGGTCAAAACTTTAACATTATTGCGATGGGTATCTTCATTGTGAGTCGTTTTGTCAGCACCAGTTTAATGAAATATCTTAAAGCTGAATTTATGTTAATGCTCTTTGCTATCGGCGGATTCTTCAGCATCTTAGGTGTCATTTTCATCGACGGAGTATGGGGCTTATATTGCTTAATCTTAACTTCAGGCTTTATGTCTCTCATGTTCCCAACTATCTACGGTATCGCTTTAGATGGCTTGAAAGAAGAATCAACTTTAGGTGCAGCAGGTTTAGTCATGGCGATTGTGGGCGGTGCGTTAATGCCACCACTACAAGGTATGATCATTGACCAAGGTGTTGTTATGGGTATCCCAGCTGTAAACTTCTCATTCATCTTACCACTTATCTGTTTTGTGATGATTTCAATCTACGGTTACAGATGCTGGAAAGTCTTAAAATAAATTTCTGATGGCACAGGATGTGCCATCAGTCCCTCTTCTTTAATTTGTAAAATCATGGAGTCTATTATGGCTAATCGAATCATTCTTAATGAAACCAGTTATCATGGTGCAGGCGCGATTGGACATCTTGTTGATGAAGTACGCAGTCGCCAATTCAAAAAAGCTTTTGTTGTGACTGACAAAGAATTAGTGAAATTCAAAGTTGTCGAGAAAGTTACCCGCTTGTTAGATGAAGCAGGCTTACCTTACGAGATCTTTGATGAAGTCAAAGCTAATCCAAGCGTAGAGGTGATTAAGCAAGGCGTAGCAAAATTTAAAGCCAGCGGTGCGGATTACTTAATTGCTATTGGTGGCGGTTCACCAATTGATAGCTCAAAAGCGATTGGGATTATTATCGACAACCCTGAATTTAGTGACGTATTATCACTGGAAGGTGTAGCACCAACGCGTAATAAATGTGTACCGATTATCGCTATTCCAACTACTGCAGGGACTGCTGCTGAAGTGACGATTAACTACGTTATTACCGATGAAGAGAAAAAACGCAAATTCGTTTGTGTTGACGTGCATGATGTGCCCATCGTTGCATTAGTCGATCCAGAAATGATGGAAAGTATGCCAAAAGGTTTAACTGCAGCAACTGGTATGGATGCCTTAACTCACGCCATCGAAGGTTATACTACCAAAGCTGCTTGGGCATTAACCGATGCATTACACTTAGAAGCAATCCGCTTGATCTCTAGCTCCTTACGTGGTGCGGTAGCTAATACCAAAGAAGGCCGAGAAGGTATGGCACTCGGTCAATATGTTGCAGGTATGGGCTTCTCAAATGTGGGATTAGGTATTGTACATAGTATGGCTCACCCTCTTTCTGCCTACTACGACACACCACACGGCATTGCAAATGCGGTGTTATTACCTTATGTTCTAGCATTCAATGCACCAGCAACAGGTGAAAAATTCCGTGAAATTGCACGTGCAATGGGCGTTAAAGGCGTTGATGACATGAGCCAAGAAGAGTATCGTCAAGCTGCTATTGATGCAGTAAAACAACTCTCGCATGATGTTGGCATTCCAGAAAAATTACATATGATTGGCGTGAAAGAGGAAGACTTAGTATCCCTTTCTCAAGATGCACTGAAAGATGTATGCACAGGCGGCAATCCGCGTGATTGTACCGCAGAAGAGATCCTAGAAATCTACAAAACTGCCTTTTAAGTAGAACTATAATAAAAACTTAACTCCGTATTGCCCGATTATTTGTCGTGTTTGAATAATCGGGCTTTTTTTGTGGGTAGGTTACTTAATTTGGCTACCAATCACGCCACCTAAAGCAGCGCCACCTAAGGTTGCACCCGTTGAATTGCCGATCATATTGCCAGCAACACCACCGATTGCCGCACCAATTGCGGTATTGCGTTGTTGTTTATTTAGGTTGCCACAAGCAGCAATGCCTATCACTAAACTTAATACAAACATTTTAGAGATTAATTTCATTTTTTATTCCTTATCAATCTGCGTGAAATTACGCATTCATTAAGATGAGCAACCGAGAAATAAGTTCTTAAAAAGCACAAATTTCTGAGAAAGTTTGTATAAACTTCCAGCCTTCTTTATAATTCCACTCTATCAAGCGGTCATTTTTAACAACATTTTTGCAATGAATACTCAACTTTTAGATGGCGTGCCACTCACGAGCCTTTCAGGCGTAGGGGCTGCTATCGCGGAAAAACTTAGCCGAATTGGCATCAATAACGTGCAAGATCTGCTCTTCCATCTACCGATGCGGTATGAGGATCGTACGCGGATTACACCGATTGCCGATATTCGCCCTGAAAGTTTTGCCACTATTGAAGGCTTTGTGCAACATACAGAAGTACAGTTTGGTCGTCGCCCAATTTTATTGGTCACGCTTTCCGATGGCACGAGCAAAATCATGCTCAAGTTCTTCAATTTTAATGCAGGAATGAAAAATAGCCTTGCCACAGGCGTGCGGGTGAAAGCCTTTGGTGAGATTAAACGCGGGCGTTATATGGCGGAAATCCATCACCCCGAATATCAAATTATTCGCAATAATCAACCGCTTGCATTGGCTGAAACGCTTACGCCGATTTATTCCGCCACCGAAGGATTGAAACAGGCTTCACTGCGTAAAATGACCGAGCAAGCCTTGGCGGTATTGCAGAATGTGCAAGTTGCCGAACTCTTGCCTGAACAATACAACCCGCATCAATATAGCTTGAAAGAAGCGTTGACGTTGTTGCATCGTCCACCACCGAACGTATCGTCTGAGGTATTAGAAAAAGGCGAGCACCCCGCTCAAAAGCGGTTGATTTTTGAGGAACTTTTGGCACACAACCTCGCAATGCAGCAACTCCGCTTAGGCGTAAAACAGCAATATGCCGAGCCACTCACTTACAAAAGTGATTTAAAAAGCCGCTTTCTAGCAAGTTTACCGTTTGAACCGACCAACGCCCAAAAACGGGTGACCGAAGATATTGAACGCGATTTAGCACAACCGTCGCCGATGATGCGATTGGTGCAGGGCGATGTAGGCTCGGGAAAAACCTTAGTCGCAGCACTTGCCGCACTCGCCGCTATTGATAACGGCAAACAGGTTGCCTTGATGGCACCGACGGAAATTCTGGCTGAACAGCACGCCAATAATTTCGCCAATTGGCTTCGTCCATTTGGGATTGAAGTCGGCTGGCTAGCAGGGAAAGTTAAGGGCAAAGCGAGAAATGCTCAGTTGGAAGCGATCAAAAATGGCGATGTGCAGATGATTATTGGCACGCATGCCCTGTTTCAAGAAAGCGTGGAATTTCACGACTTGACGTTGATTATTATCGACGAGCAACACCGTTTTGGTGTGCATCAACGTTTGACGTTACGCGAAAAAGGTGCAAAAGCCGATCACTATCCACATCAACTGATTATGACCGCAACGCCAATTCCACGAACGCTAGCGATGACGGTTTATGCCGATTTAGATACATCGATTATCGATGAATTGCCACCTGGGAGAACGCCTATTAAGACGGTGGTTATTTCAGAAGATCGCCGCCCTGAAATTGTGCAACGTGTTTATCAAGCCTGCAAAAATGAGAAACGCCAAGCCTATTGGGTTTGCACGCTTATTGATGAATCAGAAGTGCTGGAGGCCCAAGCCGCGGCAGCCATTGCCGAAGATTTACAGCGTGCCTTGCCTGATTTGAGGATTGGTTTGGTACATGGGCGAATGAAACCGCAAGAAAAACAAGAAATAATGGCGGAATTTAAAGCGGCAAATATTGATTTACTAGTTGCCACCACCGTGATTGAAGTGGGCGTGGACGTGCCGAATGCAAGCCTGATGATTATCGAAAACTCGGAGCGTTTAGGCTTAGCACAGCTGCACCAACTGCGTGGACGCGTTGGTCGTGGGGCAACCGCTTCGCACTGTGTGCTGATGTATAAACCACCGCTAGGCAAAATTTCCAGCAAACGGCTGCAAGTGATGCGAGATAGCCAAGACGGTTTTTACATTGCAGAAAAAGATTTGGAAATTCGTGGCACAGGCGAAATTCTTGGCACGAAACAAACTGGTTCGGCGGAATTTAAAGTAGCAAATTTAATGCGAGACCGTAAGATGATTCCGCTGGTGCAACGTTACGCCAAGCAAATTATTGTGGAAAATCCACCGCTTGCTGAGGCGTTAATTAAACGCTGGTTGAATGAAAAGGCGGAATATACGAATGCGTAGAGAGAATAAAAAATCCCAGGAATAATGCCAATACTGCAACAGACCTGTGACGTTCATTGGTATTCTTTTTAGGTATGCTTAATTGGCAAATTTAAGATATAAAAAACCGCTTGTTAAAAAACAAGCGGTTAGAATTTAATGGCGGAGGAAGTGAGATTCGAACTCACGGAGGGCGTAAACCCTCGCCGGTTTTCAAGACCGGTGCCTTCAACCACTCGACCATTCCTCCGTTGAAAACGAGCCGAATAATATCGGTTTATGCTCACTCGGTCAAGCAGAAGTTTTAAAGAATGTGTTGTTTGGTTGTTTTTTAGTCTTTTTTAATCAACCACACACCGCTTTCAACATGATGTGTATAAGGGAATTGGTCGAACAGCGCTGCACGTTCAATTTTATGCGTTTGCGAAAGCTGTTTTAGGTTATCTGCCAGCGTTTCTGGATTACACGAGATGTACAAAATTCGCTCATAGGCTTGCACCATACCGAGTGTAGCTTGATCTAAGCCTGCACGAGGTGGATCGACAAAAATCGTGTTGCATTCATAGCTTTTCAAATCAATGCCTTTCAAGCGGTTAAATTCTCGCACACCATTCATCGCTTGGGTAAACTCTTCGGCAGACATTCGAATAATCTGCAAGTTATCCACACCATTTTTTTCAATGTTGTATTGTGCCGATTGTACCGAAGATTTTGAGATTTCCGTTGCCAGCACTTTGCGGAAATTGTCGGCTAACGCAATCGAGAAGTTGCCGTTTCCGCAGTAAAGTTCCAGCAAATCTCCCGTGCTGTTTTTGGTGCAATTTCTCGCCCATTCGAGCATTTTAATATTCATTTCGGCATTCGGTTGGGTGAAGCTGTTTTCCACTTGGCGATAAACATAATTTTTGCCTGCAAGTGGTAGAATTTCCTCAACATAATCGTAATCTAATGCAATTTTCTGTTTGGTTGCCCGCCCGATAATTTGCAGCTTAAAGCCTTGATTTTCCAAGCGGGTTTTTAAGGTTTTCGCCTGTTCAACCCATGCCTCATCGAGCTTTTTATGATAGAGCAGTGAAACGGCGATTTCGCCGCTTAATGTGCTTAAATAATCAACTTGGAACAGTTTACGAGTTAAGATTTCATTATCAAGAATTTCAGCCAGCAAAGCTTGCATCATACGGTTGATCAGTTCATTCGCAATAGGGAAGCTATCTACGCGATAACGCTGTTTGGTTGTTTGATCAAACATAATATGATAGAGCTCATTTTCGCCTTGCTCGTTCTTATCGTGCCAAACGCGAAATTCAGCCCGCATACGGAAATGACTGGGTTTTGAGGCAAAAACGTCTAACTCAGGTGCATTGAATGGTGCAAGTAAAGCGGTTAAATTTTCGGTTTTTTTTGCAAGAAGTTCGGAATATTGTTCGATAGGTAATGTCATGGTTTTCTTCAGATAAAAAACAAGGTGCAAAAATGCACCCTATCTATAAAAAAATATTAGCGAATGGCTTATTCTGCCGCACTAAAATCGTCACCAGCATCGCTGCCTGCGTTGCCAGAAAGCGTGTAGATGCGTTTCGATTTGGTTGTTAATGAACGATATTTTAACCACGCTTTTTCGATGATGCTTTCTGCGATTTCATCACCTTTCATCACGGCAACAAAACGTTCTTCTTCCGCCGTTGTTGCTTTACGTTCGCCACTTTCTAATGCTAAACATGCTTGACCATATTGCTCTAAAATTTGAGCTTCGCGGATGGTGTAGTCACCGTGGCGAGCAAAACCACGCGGGTAGTTTTTATCATCAAAGTAACGACGGGTTACGCTAAAACTTT